>Ga0163154_10000005_pt1 | contig 277601 bp, 294 predicted proteins | sample OliLakLV19MP9P1_FD_148649 | JGI IMG/M metagenome (GOLD analysis project Ga0163154, IMG submission 148649) | Freshwater microbial mat bacterial communities from Lake Vanda, McMurdo Dry Valleys, Antarctica - Oligotrophic Lake LV.19.MP9.P1 | ecosystem: Environmental > Aquatic > Freshwater > Lake... | reverse complement strand
GGACTTCAAGTTGCGCCGCAGGTGGAGCCTCCTGGTTTAATGGAACAGGCTTAAGCGCTGCATCCGTGTCGGCGGCAGGGGGTGACAGTCCAGATTGCGGCGGCGGCTCTGGCGGCATTGGCGTTTCCGCAGGTAGCGGTATCGGCACGGTAAAGTACTCCGGTGGTGCTGGTGGAAGGAGCGTCGACAGTGTCCGGGGAGCTGGAGGCGGTGGAGCGGCTGGGTCATTAGGACCGGGCGGCCGGGTAGACTGAGGCGTCCGGTGAAGTCCGGCTGTCTGGAGCCTGCTTCCTTGCCACGGTTGAGGCCGCCGATGAAGTTGCCTTGGGGTTGGGGGTCGGTCATGGGTTTCGCTTTCTGTTCGCGAGCCCAAGCATGACCCGGCGCGCATACACCGGCAATACAGGCTGCTGAAACCATGGGCGATTGTCTCGCCTAGCCCTCGCCGCCCTTGACCGTCGGGGCTTTGCCTTTGCGGGCGATGGTTAGTCTGTTCTGGCGGGTGAGGATCGCCGGGCCGCCCGTTTTGCCGGAGCGCACCTTTTGCGCCAGGCGCGCCCGTTTGCGCGTCCGGTTGGGAGCTTCTGTTGTGCGCCAAGGGCCCATGGCGTTCAGGCTGGGCGCTGGCGCAGCTGTCCGCCACAAGGAGGCTAGGTCGATTTGTTGCACCGCCTGCGATGCCGCGATGACCGCATAGCTTCCTCCTGCCAACAGTCCCAGCGCGGCCAAAGCTTTCAGCAGGCGGGGGTTCATGAGCATGGCGAAGCCCTGCACCGCGCCTCGGCCCGCGACAGGCGCGGCGACCGCGCCAAAGGCTAGAACCTTCTCGCCTCCGGCTTTGAGCTGGGTTGCGACCGGCACCGCTTCCACCCGGCGCTCGATGCGGGCCACATAGTCGCCCCGGCGCAGCGCCCTCTGGCGGGCCCCGAGGGTTGGATGGGTGGAAAACATGTGCCCACTGGCGGCGGAGCGAAACATCAGCGCCCCGAAACGGCGCTCCTCGTCCCCGACATGCGAACCAAGCTCATGGATCTTGACCAGCGCGGTCTCCATGGCCTCAGGGCTGGTCAAATGCGCCCCGACCGCGTCGGCGTAATATTCGCGGCTGCGGGACATGCCTTTCACCATCAGTTCGGAACCGACAGCGATGGTGACACGGCCGAGCGTCGCCAGACCGTAGGCGATGCCAAGTCCGGCCTGCGCGTCACGGGCATTACGGCTGTTGATGGCGGCGGCTATCATGAGCCCGACCTGCAGGACGACCCCGATTGCCTGAAACACCACGTCGAACAGGCTCTGATAGCCGGTGGCGATCTGCATTTTCTGCATGTCGCCGGTGGCGATATGGCCCAGCTCATGGCCAATCACCGCATCCAGTTCCTCGCTCGTCAGGACGTTGATCAGCGGACGCCCCAGTATGACGGCGCCGTCCTCCGGCGATGCGCCGACCGCAAACGCATTGGCGGTGCTCATGATGCCTACTGACGGGCGCGGCAAGCCAAGCCGGTCGGAGAGGCCATGGACGCGCCGGGTCAGATCATGGTTCTCGCCAAGATAGGCGACATTGAACGCCTGGCCGACCAGCGCCTTGGCGCCGCTGTTGCGGCCGACGCCAAAGGCGAGGCCAAGGAGGCCGATGATGAGAGAGATGGTCAGCGTCGCGGAGAGAGCCTCCCCGGTGGTCAAAGCGCATCCGTGGCATTGCAATCCAGAGACATACAGGATGATCGCATGCACCGTGACGGCGATGCCGACGGTCAGCACCAGCGGCACATGCCACCAGGATTGCCAGAGGCAGCGGTAGGTCAGCGCGCGGGTCTCGGCCATGGGGATAAGTCGGGTTGGCAGATGTTGGGTCATCGCCTGCAAATGCTAGGGTTGCAGGGAAACAACGCACGTAACCGCCGTGACCACGCAACCTGACCTGAAACGATTGATTGCCGCAGAGGCAGAAGGCGACGCCCCTGACGGCCCCCTCCCGCGCCGTGCTGGCCTTTGCCCGCTGGCGAAATCTGACCGGCGAAGCTGGCGTGAAGCCTGAGGAGGCGAAGTTGGCGCTCGACCGGCTGATCGATTTTACCGAGCCGGACGCCTGGGACGGCCTTTCAGCGCCCGCCCCCGAGGTCGGCGAGCCCTTGCTGCGCGATCTGATGCGATACGCCATCACCCGTGGTCTTGCCGAGACCAAGGCGCAACTGAAAGCTCTGGAGCAAACGCCGGACTTATCCATGAGGTCTGACAATCCGGGGCCTGCGCCGCAAAGGACGCGGCGGCGCGGACGGCTCATGTAGGCTGGTTCGCCCATTCACATCGCCCGGGCCCGGCGGCGCTGGCGCTCGGCCTGCATCCTTAGCAGGCGCGTGGACTGTCGCCGATCCGGTCAGCATGGCTTTGCCGTTGCGGTCCGTCGTCGCCCAGACGGCAAGCCGCAACAGCGGCTTTCCCTTGCCGGGATTGCAATAACCCCAGTAATCGGGGAGTTTTGAGTCCGCGTCTGATTTCTGGCCGTTGGGAAACAGCATGATCTCCTGAGCATCCACGGCGAACTGAGCGCCGTCTGATTGCGCCTCATCAAGACCTTTGTCCTGGGGCGGCTGCGCCAGATCTTCAATCTGCTCCATCGTGCTGCGGCTCACCCGACCGCTGAGCATGGTCTTGCCGGTTTTTGTCGTGCGTACCCACAAGGCCGCACGCCGCTCTTCCCGACCGCCGGGCGCCGTCAAAATCCCTTCAAACGCCGGGCGTTTGTCGCCCTGGTCATGCTTTGCGCTCAGGAACGCGATAAACCGTCCCTCGTCCGCCTCGTTGTCAGCCATTGCGCGTCTCCCTTTCCGTTATTGTCGTCGCCGCACCTGCGGCGCTGGCCTTGCCATGTGAGGGCCTAGGTCCTGAAAGGCGTAGCGCTTGGCGAGGCGCAGCGGGTCCGTGCCCCTCGCGGTGACGATGATGCTGTCGGCGAAGGCCGAACCCATCAGATCATGGGCTTCCGCCAGGGGTTTCCTCTCGCCGCTGAACAAATGGGTGACGTTGCCGAGCTGCGGGCGCAAAAACTCCACCGCCTCATTGTCCGGCTGCATGAACGAGCGCACCCGGCAGGCGTTGATGAGACCATCGGCGCGCCGTCCGTAGGTGTCGCGCAACTGCCCGATATACTGGGCGAACAGCCACAGGCGCAGGCCAGCGCCCCGTCCGACATCGAGCAGTCGCTGGATGCTTTCCATGCGTCCAAGCTGGGGAAACTCGTCCAGAAAGAAGGTGATCGGCGGCGCCCCGCGCTCGCGGGGCGTGCGCAGCAACAGATTGGCGTGCTGCTGCAGGATTAGCCGCACGATTGGCATGTAAGTGTCAATATCGTCGCCCGACAGGCAGAGATAGACGGTGGCGCCGGTTTGCGTCCGCAAATCGACCGGCGACCAGTCCGAGCGGCTCATCGCCTCGCGCAAGGGCCGCGACCGCGAGAAAACGGTCAGATGCCGACGCGCGGCGTCGAACACCCGTCGGTGCGGTCGTTAAGGCCGGATTCGATGGCGACGGCGTTCTGCGCCAGCGCCGGGATGAGGAAGTGCGCCGCAAGAGCCTTCAGATGGGCGATGATGGCGGGCGTCGGCGAGGCCAGATACGCCGCGTCCGTCATCCCGTCGAGGAAATTGACCGGGATGGCGAGGTGCTCCATGACGGTTGCTAGCGTCCGCCGTTCCGGCGGCTCGGACAGCGCCGTCATCAGCGCGAAAGTCCACAGAAAGTCGCGGCCCCGGTTATCCCAGAACGGGTCCTTGGCGTTGGAGTTAGGCGGTATGATCTGCGCCGCGATAAGCTCGCAATCAACCGCCGCCTGGGTCGGGTCGTTGCTCACGAAATCGAATGGGTTATAGGCGTGGGTGTTGCCGGCCGGGTCGGTCTGGGCAAAGCGGTAGACCGGGCCGAAATGCGCCTGCCGGTGGGCGGCGGTGGTTTCCCAGAGCTCGCCTTTCACGTCCAGCACAAAGGCGGAGCCGGGATAGGTCAGCAGATTGCGCATCACCTGCACCTGGCTTTTGCCGGTGCCCGGCCCTGCAATGGTGATGAGGCTTTCATCGCCCGAGAAATACACGGGCCCCCGGTCGTGTTCGTCAAAGCCAACCGTGAGAGATGACGCCGTCGGCGTCCTGCTGAAAGTCTCGCGGGTCGGGCCCGTATCGAGGTCGCCCCAGGCGCTGCCTGCATTCAGAAAGCGCGTGATCGCGGCCCCGCTCGCGCGGCCATTGCCGCGTTCCTCGGCCAGCCGGTTGGCGGTGCTGCTGAGAAACTGTGGATAGGGCTGGAGAAGCTGCTGCAAGGCTTGGGTGAGAATGTGCCGGGCGACGGCCTCTTGGTTGTGCTGCGCCATGCTCTGGGCGGCAGAAAAGCTCGCCTTGCCGCCTCCCCAAGTCATCTCGGCCAGAAAGGCGTCAAAGTCGCCTTGGTCGAGCCGTCCGTCGGCCAGCAGCGCCGCCATGCCGCGAATAAGGCCTTTTTCCTGGTCGCTGAGGGCGATGGTCGGCCGCGTCAGCGTGTAACTGCGCATCAGCGTGCGGATAGCGTTGCGCCGCCCCTGCTCGCGACCCCGGTTCACCGCCTCGCCGAAATAGGACAGCGCGCCAGCAACGGTCTGCGTGCCGGTCCAGGCGCCTCCCAGCGCGTGAGCCATGTAGGAGGGCGCTTTGCCGATCAGGCTCTCGACAACGCGCTCGATCTGTGTGGGTGGAAACCGGTTAAGCAGCGTGTCGGAGGCGGCATAGAGCGTGCCGGACGGGTCATTAAGATGCGCGTCGATAGTGGCGATGGATGTCACGGGAGGTCTGAGTGCTGAAGAAAATAATAAATCCAAACTGTCTGAGTAGGCGTGCTGCGCCAATTATATTCGCGCTAAGGTTGCGCAAGGCAGCGCGATTACGCTCCAATTCTGGCAAAACAGAGCAAGACAGCAGTTCGGTCTGGCCGTAGGCACGCAAGAGATGCTATGAGACCCAAATTTTTGTTTGGATAGCGTATCAGGTAACGGCCCCGCGTGACAGACACTGAGCCAAACAGCCATGCGTCTGTTTTTTCACCAAGTGCTGACAGCGGCCTTGCCTGTCTGGTTCTCCTGGCGCAGTTCCTGCGCGTCTCCGTTGATCCCGATCAGATCGCACATGATCTAGGGGAAAACCACCGGCGCCTTTGCGGCGCATGATCTCTTGCAAGCCGCCAAGCGCCTTGGCTTTCGAGCGCGTCGCGCCAAAATTAGCGTATCCCGCCTCGATAAACTGGCACTGCCGGTTATAGCCGAGCGCCGCGACGGGACGTTCGTGCTGCTTGCCGCTGTCGCGTCCGACGAGGTGTTGATACGCGACCCGCTCGTTGGGCGAACAGAGCAATTATGCTTTGGCGAGTTCGAGGCGGTCTGGAGCGGCCGTGTCATCCTCATCACCACCCGCACCGGCGTGTCGCCGCTCTTGCGCCGATTTGATTTCAGTTGGTTTGTGCCGGAGATTGTGCGCTACCGCAAAATCCTCAGCGAGGTGCTAGTTGCTTCGCTGTTCGTACAAATTATTGCCCTTATCACGCCAATTTTCTTTCAGTTGGTCATTGATAAGGTGCTGGTGCATGACGGCCTCTCCACCTTGCATGTCCTGGTAATCGGGCTCGCCGCCGTTTCGATTTTCGAGACATTCTTGAGCGCGCTGCGGGCGCATATGCTCGCCCATACAGCTGCTAAAGTCGACGTGACGCTTGGCTCGAAGCTGTTCGACCATTTGATGGGGCTGCCGATCAGTTACTTTGAATCGCGCCAGACGGGCCAATCCGTCGCCCGTGTGCGTGAGCTTGAAAACATCCGTAGTTTCCTGATGGGGTCCGCACTTACTTCCGTTCTAGACGTGCTGTTCGCCTTCGTCATGTTCGCGGTGATGTGGATGTATAGCCCCGCGCTGACGCTTATCGTACACGCTTCAGTGCCAGTTTACGTAATACTCTCCATAGCAGTGACGCCGTCGCTGCGCCGCCGCATCGAGGAGAAGTTCTCGCGCGGCGCGGAAAACCAGACATTTCTGGTTGAATCCATTGTCGGCGTCGAGACACTGAAGGCTATGGGCGTCGAGCCACAAATGCAGCGACGCTGGGAGGATCAGTTAGCAGGCTATGTGTCGGCCAATTTCCGGGCGGTGACGCTTGCCAATCTTGCCAACCACGCAACGCAACTGATCAACAAGGCCGTCACCGTGGGCACGCTGTGGTATGGCGCGTCGCTGGTCATGGCGGAGGCGCTGACGGTAGGCGAACTCATTGCCTTCAACATGCTCGCTGGGCGTGTTGCCGCGCCTGTGCTCCGGCTCGCCTCGCTGTGGCAGGATTTCCAACAGGTGCGAGTGTCGGTCGACCGGCTTGGGGATATTCTCAACACGCCGACCGAATCGAAAACCGGCGCCATCCCTAGCATTTTGAAATCTATTGGCGGACGCGTCGTCTTCGATCACGTCACCTTCCGCTATCAGCCGGGCGGCCCGGAAATCCTCACCGACCTATCCTTGGCGGTGGAGCCCGGAGAGGTCATCGGCGTCGTCGGGCCGTCCGGCTCCGGCAAATCGACGCTCGCCAAGCTTATCCAGAAACTGCATGTGCCCGAGCGCGGGCGCGTACTGATTGACGGCGTCGATCTCGCCATGGCCGATCCCCGTTGGTTGGCCGCCAGATTGGCGTGGTGCTGCAGGAGAACATCCTGTTCAACCGGTCGGTTCGCGACAACATCGCCCTTGCCGACCCGGCGATGCCGTTTGAGCGCGTGGTGGAGGCCGCCAAACTGTCCGGGGCGCACGAGTTCATCCTCAAACTACCAAAGGGCTACGACGCCATCCTGGAGGAGCGCGGCTCGAACCTGTCCGGCGGCCAGCGGCAGAGGGTAGCGATCGCGCCGGCACTGGTCGCCAATCCGCGCATCCTCATCTTTGACGAGGCGACGAGCGCCCTCGATTACGAATCTGAATATGTCATCCAGCAAAATATGGCGCGCATGACCAAGGGACGGACGGTGTTCATCATTGCGCACCGGCTGGCGGCGATCCGCTCCGCCAACCGTATCGCGACCGTTGAAGCGGGGCGCATGACCGAACTGGGCACGCATGACGAACTACTGCGTCTAAATGGGCGCTACGCAGCGCTGTGGCGCCTACAAACCGTGAATTTAGGGGCGGCGGAGTAATGTTCGGCTCTTTGTGGCATTACGGCAAGGTGGCGCGCGCGGCGCTGAAAGACGAAAAGGAGCGCGGCGCTAAGCCGAGCCTGCGCCGCGATGAGCGCGAGTTCCAGGCAGCTGCCATCGAGATCCTAGAAACGCCGCCCTCTCCAACCGGGCGCTTACTGGGCGCGTCGCTGATTGGGTTCTTCCTGCTGGCTCTAGCGTGGTCGATTATCGGGCGGCTGGATATTCATGCGGTGCTGGAGGGCAAGGTGACGCCGATTGGTCAGGTGAAAGTGATTGAGCCGTTGATTACCGGCACGGTCAAGACTATCGCCGTGCGTCAGGGCGAGACGGTGCGCGAGGGCGATCTGCTGGTCGAGCTGGACCCGACTGAGCAAACTGCCGACCGGACGCGGCTGGAAGAGGACGTGCTGATCTCGGAAGCCTCGTCGTTGCGCCTGCGCGCCGCCATCCATGCCATTGCGAAGGGTGCCCCCATCGAAGGCGCGGTGCTCGAGCTGTCGCCCAAAACGCCGCCCGCTGCCGCAGAGTTGCAGAAAAGCCTGTTCCGGCAAACCCTGGCGGCGTTTGACGCCGAGCGTCATCAACATGGATGAATGGCGCTGCACCGGCGCCGCCCGCGTTTGCACCAAGGGAGCCAGGCTAAGTCCTCGTGTTGCCGCCCGCCCTTCTGCCGGTTCGCCACGTATTCGTTCCCCTGAAAAAGCTCAGACAGCAGTCAAACCGCTCGCGCCCGGGATCAGTGCTCCAACGCGTGATGATCTGCGGTAAAAATGGCCGCTCGCCGAACCTCTTGGAATACCTGTTGCGGATCATAATTTGAGGCCTGATGGTATTCCGGCAGCGACGCGAGGTGCGCGAGGCGGGCGCGGCGCAGGCTGCATGAAAGGCGGACGGTTATGGTTACGAAGGAGCGGGTTTTAGAAACTCTGAAGAATGTCAAAGGCCCCGGCGGTGTCCCGGATATCGTGTCGCTCGGCCTTGTCTCGGAAATCGTCATTAACGCGGGCAAGGTTTACTTCTCGCTTTACGCCTCGCCGCAGAACGCCAAAAGCCTGGAGCCCGTGCGCTTCGCCGCCGAGCAGGTGGTGCGCTCGATGTCCGGCGTGAGTGGCGCGACGGTAACGCTGACCGCCGACAAGGGAGCGATGCCAGCCGCGCCGGGCAAGGGCGTCGGCGGCGTCAAGCGCATCATCGCGGTCGCGTCTGGCAAGGGCGGCGTCGGCAAATCCACGACGGCCGTCAATCTGGCGCTGGCGTTTCAGGCAAATGGTCTCAGCGTTGGCATTATGGACGCGGACATCTACGGCCCGTCCGTGCCAAAGCTGATGCGGCTCAAAGGCAAGCCGGAGTTGATCGGCCCTAACACGATCAAACCGATGGAAAATTACGGGCTGAAAGTCATGTCCATCGGCTTTCTGCTGGAGGATGAAAGCCCCATCGTTTGGCGTGGGCCGATGGTCGGCTCGGCCGTGACGCAAATGCTGACGGATGTGGCATGGGGCGAACTCGATCTGCTTGTGGTCGATATGCCGCCCGGTACGGGCGATGCGCAGTTGACGCTGAGCCAGAAAGTGCCGCTCGCTGGCGCCATTATTGTATCGACGCCGCAGGATCTGGCGCTGATCGACGCGCGTAAGGGGCTGGCGATGTTTCGCAAGGTGAACGTGCCCGTGCTCGGCATCATCGAGAATATGAGCTATTTCCTTTGCCCGTCCTGTGGCCACCGCTCCGATATTTTCGGCCATGGCGGCGCGCGGGCGGAGGCGGAGCGGCTGGGCGCGCCATTCCTCGGCGAGGTGCCGCTGCATATGGATATCCGCGAGAAGTCCGACGCCGGGCTGCCCCTTGTCGCGACCGACCCCGGCTCGGTTCACGCCAAGCTCTACCGTGAGATTGCCGCCGCAGCCTGGCGTCAGGCCGAGGGCGCGGGCGCGCAACGGACGGCGCCAAAGATCGTGTTCGATTAATCACAGTTCAAAATTATGATAATCGAGTTGCGAATCATCTGAAAAGCGCCGCCTTCTCGCTGCATCCATTTAAACACATGGAGGTGCGGTTATGATCTGGACAGCGTCTGTAGCGAGATTGTCAGCGCTTTGCGTCGTGGTCTTGCTCACGGCCTGTGCCTCTGGCGGTGGCCGCAGTGACACGGATCGAATGTTCCTGACCGCAGCCGCGAGCTGGGACTCAAACCGTGACAACACCGTGACATGCGACGAGTGGAAAGCTTACGCGGGATCGATTTTCGACGGCGCTGATCGAAACAAGGCTGGAGCGGTCACACCCGCCGAGTTCAAGACTCTGGAAGCCAACGACCGCATGTTCAGCGTCGCCGATTTCAAATATTTCGACACGAATGGCAACGGCCGGGTGGAGCGGGCGGAATTTGTCGACCGGCCGAACCCCGCCTTCCAGATCGCCGATGGAGACAAGGATTGCCGTCTTACTACTATTGAAACGACGGCGGCGCGTAATTTGGGCACTCCGAAGGCAGCCTGGACTGGACCCCCGGCGCCAACCGGCTACTAGTCGTTTCAGATAATAAATGCGAATGTGCTTAAGGTTTTAGCTAAAAGTTCACGGATTTAGCTGAGGCGCTGGCTCCGAGCGCGGCAAACAAAACAATAAGAATGGAAAATATCGAACTCCGCACAGCATAAACACACACTGACAAAAAACTAACCGCCCGTGACGCTCATATGCCGCCCTACGGCCGGCTTTTTGCTACGCCGATCGATAATGAAATCATGTCCCTTCGGCTTACGCAAAATCGCCTCGTCGATGGCGGCGCTGAGCAATGCGTCGTCTGCGCTGGCCCGCAGTGGCGCGCGCAAATCCGCTGCGTCGTCCTGGCCAAGGCACATATACAGCGTCCCCGTGCAGGTGACGCGCACTCGGTTGCAGCTTTCGCAGAAATTGTGCGTCAGCGGCGTGATAAAGCCGATGCGGCCGCCGGTCTCCGTCACCTCCACATAGCGGGCGGGGCCGCCGGTGCGGTAGGGGATGTCGGCGAGCGTCCACTTGTCCATCATCCGCGCACGAACGATAGAGAGCGGCAAGTATTGATCGGTTCGGTCGCCGTCGATGTCGCCCATCGGCATGGTCTCGATGATGGTCAAATCCATGCCGCGCCCGTGCGCCCAAGCGATCATGTCGTCAAATTCGAACTCGTTAAAGTCTTTAAGCGCGACCGCGTTAAGCTTGATTTTCAGGCCCGCCGCCTGCGCCGCGTCGATACCCTCCATGACTTGCGCGAAATCGCCCCAGCGCGTGATCGCCTTGAACTTGTCCGGGTTGAGCGTATCCAGCGAAACATTGATGCGCCGTACGCCTGCATCCACTAGCTCGCCCGCGAAGCGCTTGAGCTGACTGCCATTCGTGGTCAGCGTGATTTCCTCAAGCGGGCCACCTAGATGCCGCGAAAGCGACCGCACCAGCCACATGATATTCTTGCGCACCAGCGGCTCGCCGCCCGTCAGCCGCAGCTTGCGCACGCCCTTTGCGACGAAAGCCGAGCACAGCCGGTCAAGCTCCTCCAGCGTGAGCAGATCAGCCTTGGGCAAAAACGTCATATTTTCGGCCATGCAGTAAACGCAGCGAAAATCGCAGCGATCCGTCACCGAGACCCGCAAATAGCTCACATGGCGCCCGAACGGGTCGATCATCGGCGCTTGCGTAAGGGCTTCTGTCTGGGTGAACTGCATCAGTTTCTTTCCATACTTGGTACCAATATTATATAGCCTCTCGGAGGTGGCCCGCGTAGCACCTTACTCTCAAATTGTAGCATATCCAGTCAAGACAAGTGACAGCGCGAACCAACGACTATGGAGCAGGCGACGTGGGATGGATTTATCTACTGGCGGCCGGCCTTTTCGAGATCGGCTTCACCACGGCGTTTCGATACACGGACGGCTTCTCGCGACTTGTGCCGGTCGCAATATTCGTTGCGTGCATTATCGCCAGTTTCATCCTGTTCGATCGTGCGGTGCAGACCATCCCTGTCAGCACGGCTTACGCGGTGTGGGCCAGCATCGGCGCGGTCGGCACCGTGATTTTGGGCATCGTCGTGTTCGGCGAGCCAGCGACTTTCTGGCGCGTGTTTTTTATCGGCATGCTCATCGGATCAATCGTCGGTTTAAAGTTGGTGTCGAGTTAACCAGCCGTATCTCAAATCCGAGATGAACAAAGGCCGGCGCACTCTCATACGGTTGCGCAATGATGTTTCGGCGCGGCGTCGCATCCAAGCCACCCGCCTAGAGCCGTTCCTGAAAAGTGTTAGCGGTTTTCGGACGAGAACGGCTCTAATTATAAGTCTAGAGCTGATTCACCCAGTTAACTGACTCAATCAAATCGGGATCAGGTCTAAGTCTTTCGCGTGTGGAACCGGCGCGAATGGAGTGCGTTATGGGCGATGCGCGAGCAAACCACTGTCTCCTTTAATCTTTGGAATTCCGGACATGCTACACCCTGACTTACAAAGCGTCTCGCTTGCCCCGAACACCGTACTTGGCCGCACGCATGTCATTATCAATGCGAGAGCGGGCGCGGCGCTCGATGAAGACGCCGGAAGCATGCAATCATATATCGAGGAACAGTTAGGCGGCGCTGCGTCCTCGCTGAAAGTCGAAACTGTTGAGCCTGACGACATTGTGGCGCGCCTGAAGGCTGCGGTGGCGGACGGTTGCGAAACGCTCATCATTGCAGGCGGCGACGGCAGCATTTGCGCGGCCGCCAATGCCGTCATCGGAACGGAGGTCCAGCTTGGCGTCATTCCGTTGGGCACGGCAAATCTGATGGCTCGCGACCTTGGCATACCCGTTACATACCGGGAGGCGGTCGATGCGTTGCTGGACGCTTCCCCGACGCCTGTAGATGTTGCCAAGGTGAATGGCCGCGTCTTTCTTTGCAGCTCGCTGCTTGGACTTCCCTCCGCTCTGCCCAGGCAGCGCCAGGAAATACGGGGCGGCAACATCTTTCAGCGCCTTAGCGGCTATCTGGCTATGGCTGGCACGATATGGCGTCACACCCGCAGTTTCCGCGTTCGGCTCGACGATGGCAGCGGTGTCCGCCCGGTGAAGATGCAAATGGCCATTATTTCAAACAACCCCTACGACGACACCAAGCTGCTCAATCTGACCCGCCCATCCATAGCGACGGGACAACTTGGCCTGTATGTCATGAAACATCAGAGCACGGCGGCGGCGTTCTGGTCGCTGGTGAGGGCGTTAGCTGGTTCGAAGCCACACGACCCAGATTTTGAGCGCAGCACACCTACACGGGTTGTCATCGAGGCGGTGACAAGATCGCATTTTGAGCTGTCGAATGATGGGGAAATCGAGAAATTCGACTCTCCGCTGACCTTTGAAATTGTTCCAGCCGCACTTAAAATGCTAGCGCCACTCCGCTAGAGCGTGTCAGCCGTTAAACCCTTCATTAAGATAGGTCCGGTAGGGCGCCCGGTGGGCGATCCAGTTTCAGGCTCAAGCGTAATCTCGAAAAGCTGGCCAGAACCGGGCGTCGGTAGTTGACCCAGATCAAGCCTGAGCGTGCGCGCCTGATCCAGCAAACCGACGGAAATTGGACCTTCGACGTCGTTGCGTTTCGTCCAGACCTGAAGCGCTCTGCCGCGCGGCACGTTGATCTGCTGCAATGGGATTAACCGCACGCTACCATCCGCCAGCGCCTCAACAATGGCCCCGGGCTTGCCATCGTCCTGCTGCAGCACGGCGACCATGATAGCGGGCGATGGCGTCTGCAAAATCTGCGCAGTAAGGCCGAAGACGAGGAGCAGGGACGCAGCTCCCGCCGCCAAAGCCGTCCACCGCCAGAGAGGCAAATTCTGCCACAACGAGTTCGTGTTGCTTGTGCGGTGACGTATAGGCGCTGCCTCCGGACGAAACTGCATCACGCTTTCCTCAACCCGCCGCCAGAGTCCGGCGGACGGCGAGAATGGTAGGACGGTCATGTCAAGTTCAGTGAAATGCTGACGCCAATGACGCACGCAGGAGAACAGGACAGGATCGTCCTCCATCATCTCTTCGATGCGCGCGCTATGCGCTTCCAGCAGCCCCACCGCGTATTCCATGGCGAGCGCGTCTCTGTCTTCAGGAGCAGGGGACATCATCCCAGACACTCCTTCAGGGCTAGAAGTCCGCGGCGTATCCACGATTTCATGGTGCCAAGCGGCACGCCGAGCTTGCCTGCGAGTTCGCCGTGGCTGAGGCCGTGCATGTAGGCAAGCACGATAGCGTTGCGTTTCGGCTCGTCTAGAGTTTGCAAACAGCGGCGCAAGGCGCTTGCGTCCGACATCCGGCTCATGGCGTCTTCGGGATTCTCATCTTCGGAGGTAAGACCGAATGATTCGAGATCGTCCGTAAAATCGATGCGATCCTCGCCGCGCAGCATGTTGAGCGCGCGGTTGCGCAGGATTGCATACATCCAGCCGCGTCCGCCGCCCAAATCGGTATTAAAGCTTGCCGCTTTACTCCAGATGTTAACGAAGGCGTCGTGCACAGCGTCTTCCGCCAGAGACTGGCGTTTAAGAAGCCGCATCGCCACGCCGAGCATTCTGGGCGCCTCGACATCGTAAAGCGCTTTTAAAGCGCGGCTGTCACCGGAGGCGCAAGCGGTTAGCGCCGCATCGTAATCGAACGCAGCAGAGTAGGCGGGCTTTGAGAAAGATAACGACGGCTTCATCAGCGCCGCACTCTCGTTGGCGAGTTCACGCGATATGAGGCGCGACGAATACACTGCCAGTGACGGCGTGTAAAGCGGTAGGCGCTTGTATCCCGAAATGGCCAGCGCAGTTTGCATGAAAAGGTGTCCAGTCGAGGGTCATTTACTTTGTATTGAATTGCTTACACGGCGGATATGCTGGCGGATGCATTCAAAAAAACTGCCGTCAACTGCATCCGGCCTTTTTGCAAATGGGTAACACTCAGGTCAGACGCACACTTAGCTGGCGTCATGCACCAAGGAGATATCATCATGAACATGCGTATTGTTTTGGCTGCAGTTGCGGCCTCGTTTACATTTGCTCAAGCCGCTCAGGCTGCAAGCGTCGCCGCACTTGTTGGCGACAACATGCTCTCTATCGTTGACTCAAGCACCGGCAAAGCTGGCGCTGCAATGAAAATCGACGGCGTTTCCGGCAAAGTGCTCGGCATCGACGTTCGCCCCAAAGACGGCATGCTTTACGCTCTTGCCGCTGACGGCACGATTTACACCGTTGACGTAAAAACCGGCAAAGCGACGATGAAAGTGAAGCTTGAATCAACGCTTGCCGACGGCGTCACCGCCACTGTCGATTTTAACCCGGTCGCTGACAAACTGCGCGTTATGGGTTCGGATGGCGCAAGCCTACGTTGCGACGTTGACGCTGGCAAAGTCACCAAAGACGGCAACCACAAATATGCCGACGCCGACTCGATGAAAGCATCGACCCCAATGGTCGTTGCTGGCGCTTACACAAACTCGATGGCCGACGCAAAAGAAACCGCGCTCTACAACATCGACGGCACCGCCGCGACGCTGGTTAAACAGGCGCCTCCGAATGACGGCATCCTGAACACCATCGGCAAACTCGGAATTTCGGTCAAAACTCCCGCCATGGACATCGCAACCGACGCCGCTGGCGCCAACACTGCGTATCTGATGGCTGGCAAAACGCTATACACAGTCGATGTTGCAAGCGGCAAAGCGACGGAAGTGAAAGAAATCGACGGGATCAAGGGCGCGGTTCGCGACATCGCGATCCTTCCAGCATCGTAATGAAGCGACAAAAGCGCTAAGCTCTTGGGCCGTCGGCCGGGCGGGGTGTTCCGGCCGACGGTTTATTTCTATGTTAGTACCTACTCCGTTCGCAGTCCCGGCGCGCGGGGGTTGACGCCGCCCAAATGCAGGGCGATGAGATCGACGTTGCCACCGCGACGGGCGAACACCCCGCGCCAGCCGCCAATATCCTGGCTGCTCAGATTTTCGCGCAACAAATGCGCTTTCATGAACGGGAAGTCCGCCTCGATTAGTTCGCGCCACCGGAAAAGCGTTGGATTAATCAGCACGGCGCCGTTAGTCCGCAACGGAAACAGCGCTTCAGCGCGCAGGCCCGCATTCGCGGCGAGGCGGGCGAGCGGCAACTCGTATTCCTTCACCACGCGGTGCTTCGATTCAATGTTGCGCACGCCTTCCCAGAACTCACGGATCGCACGGTTGGCGAGCGCGCGCGGCTTCATCATCAGAAAATAGCTTTGCAGATGACAGGCGATGTCGTCGCTTTCGGTAAGGCCAATCAGGTCTGCGTCTGACCGCTCGACGCGCTTCATCATCGGCTCGAAACCGTCGAGCGGACCGTAAACGCTGTCATTGGCAAGATAGATCGCTCTGACGTCCCAAAGCTCGGGAAACAGTTTCAGCGCCAGCGCCCAGCAGGCGAAATCGTAGCCTCCATTTCGCTTCACCATAACCGCATCGGCAACGTCTGGGCCGGGGTCATGGACAAGCATATCGGAGCGGTCGCTGGCCGCAATAAGCATCGTGTACACCCCGGCGTCGCGAAAACGCTTCAATAGGCTTGCACGTGCGGCCAAACCCGGCCGTCGCCGCTATGTGTGACAAACAGGCAAACCGGCCTGCCACGGACAATTGGCGCCATGCGCACCATGCGATGCGGAAGTGACTCAACAGCAGGGAACGCAAGTTGGTTTGCGGCGGAGTTAACGGCCGCGCTCCGCTCCGGCGATGCGAGGGGCGCCACGACCTGATTGCCACGAATGAATTTGCGCATCTTGCGTCCGCGCGCCAGATAAAATGCGGCGCTAACCAGCTTGAATGCAATCCGGAGTCTGTTGCCTGCGCTCCTCATAATACCTTTTAAACAACGGCTCGGTAAAGCGCATGCGTCGATGCGACCGTCAAAACTGTTCGCCTGTTTTACGATTAACGCGCTATTAACGCGGCTAACGGTAACGAATATCCAATCATCGGAAAAGTCCTAGCCCATGTCGCGCAATATCTGGCAGAAAATATCATCGGAACGCAACCTGCTGGACTTTTTCTTCAGGCTGCGCGGGCTTATGCTCATTGCCTCCGCGGGCGCCATTCTCGGCGCGCTGCTGATGTTCTGGACAGGGTTCAAGCATCTTTTGCACGCATACGAAACGCTCATCGGTCTGGAGGCTGTCGCTTATACCGCGAAGGCCGCCGAGGGCGAGTCGCGCGTCATCGTCTACATTCTCGAAGCTGTAGACGCTTTCCTGTTCGCGCTCGTGTTGATGATCTTCGCTTACGGCATCGCGCTGGGCTTCGTTTTTCACCATGTCGCCGAACGCTACCGTGATTATCTCCCGGACTGGATGCTGGTCGAGGGCGTCGGGCAGCTCAAGCGCACTCTGGCGGAAGTCGTCATCGTGGTGCTCATCGTCATTTTCGCACGTATTATCATCGAGAGCTCGGGCAACCTGAAATGGGAGATGCTGGTGTTACCGATTTCCATCTGCCTGCTCTCCTACGCGCTTAAACTCCTCCATCATGACGAGGGCGGCCCTCATGATTCCCCGTCGCAATCGCGTGGCCTGGTGAAGCGTTTTGGCGAGGACAGCAAAGAGGAAATCGCTGCCATGGCATCCGACATGCGCGGCGCGTCCATTGTCGGCGAGACACGGGCGGCGGCTCCGTCTTCAGTCCCAAAACCGCCCGTAACGGCCAGCGCTGCGCAAAACACCAAACCCAAAGGCAAGCCGCCTCGCAGCGCTTAGGAAGTATTTAGCTTAGGCGCCGTTAGGCTTGATCTCGCAGGGAACGATTCAAACCTGCCAGCGTCATTGCATCTGTGCGATTTAGCAGTGAAAGCATCATGGTTACAGGAGCAGCCTCAGCTACCACGGGCACATATATCTGGCCGATCATAATGCTCATCGGGTCGAATATCTTTATGACCTTCGCTTGGTACGGACACCTCAAATACAAAAATGCGACGTTGCTGGCAGTTGTGCTCATAAGCTGGGGCATCGCATTTTTCGAGTACTGGTTGGCTATCCCCGCAAACCGCATCGGCTATCAGGTTTACTCCGCTGCTGAACTGAAAACGAAGCAGGAGATCATAACTCTGGCAGCGTTCGCTCTTTTCAGCGTGTTTTACCTGAATGAGGCGCTCACCTGGAGGCACCTTGCCGGGTTTGCACTGATAGCCGCAGGCGGGTTCTTGATCTTCCAAGCGAAAGCTTAGCTGGCGGTGCGTTCGCGCACCAGTGTCTCCAGACGGCGGAGCGATGCGACGCTTGTTTCAAGCTCGCTCCAGTAGGGCGGCGCAAGTTCCAGATTCATAACAAGTCCCTGTGGGAAATCGAGCGAGGTCATGAGGTCGTCCCACGGTATGGCGCCCCAACCAATCGGCAGGTGCAGATCGCCAAGGCCAAACGCTACCCGCTCCGAGCGGGTGTAGATGGGAATGTTCTGCAGGCGTCCGAACGAGTCGTGGATGTGCAGGTGTTTGGCGTAGGGCGCCAGCGCCTTCGCCTCTGCAACGAAATCCGCGCCGTGCAGCGTGGAATTAATGAAACCATGTGAGAAATCCAGACAGGCGTGAATGTTGGGGTGATTGATCGCTTCGATATCGCGTGCAAGCTGCGATGGCAGCGCGGTCGTCCGGGTCTTGTCGTAAGTAAACAGGTTTTCAATGGTGATTATGATTCCTAGCGATTCCGCTATTGGGGCAAACTCACTCAGGATATCGCGCTGTTGCGCATGGAGAGACGCGGCGTCGTTCTGCCTCGGCGCGTCTATAAATCCGCTATGCAGCACGTAATGCACCGCGCCAAGCTCCGCCGCCGCTTCCAGCGAAACCTGCATGACGGATTTATGCAGCGGCAACCGTTCCGCGATATCCATGAGGTTGACGCCCAGCGGCCCATGCACGGTGTAGCGATATGACCGGTCTGCGGCGATGTTCTTCACCGCGCGCAGTTTCGACGCAACGATGCGACCGCCTGCAGTCACATCCAGCGCATAAAGCGGCAACTCGAGGAAATCGACGCCGAGCCGGTCCGCCTCGTGGAGGGATGACGTCAGTTTTTTAAAATCGAAATCGTCATCCGAACGAACGGTATATCCGACGCCCAGCACGCGCTCGCTCATGCGGCGGTCTCCTCAAAATGAGCTACTGCTTCGCAACACTTTAACAAACGTTGGGGTCTAGAACGACGCGCCTGTCGTAGATGGTGTTAAGCAATATCTGATTTAATGGCGAGTACAAAATTGCACGCAATATAATGAACTCACATGCATGCAAACGCCTTCGCTCGTATGGAGGGTTAAATGCCTTTAACGAGTGTGCCCGTAAGCAAGATCGCGTAAGCAATGACAAAGACATAAAAATTCGAGAGCGGCACGGCGCCTGCGACGGCTGGCACGAAGTTCATCACCAGACCTAAAGCGGCAAGCAGCAGCGAGATGATAAACGTAGTGCTGGTAGGAGGTGACAAGCGCATGAATAGCTCCTGAAGGTATGTTGGAAAACCGAAATTAACGTTGGAGCACAACGGCTCCGTGACATTCGCTTTAGATGCTTTAGATGCTTTAGATGCTTTAGACAGTTTGTGTCATTAAATTCCATTGTTTAGATGTTAGCGTTTTAAAACATAATGCAAAAGAGGGAGTGAGGCGGATGCGCGTGTTGCGTCGAATATTCTGGGGACTACTTCTGCTTTTAGGCGTAATGGCCGGTGCGGCTTTTCTACTGCCAAAGGATTTGGCCGTTGAACGGTTAACCGTTATCAACGCGCCGCCGGAGAAAGTCTTCCCCTATTTGAATGACTTCCGGAAGTTTAATGAATGGTCGCCGTGGGTCAAACGCGACCCGAACATAAAGCATGAGTTCTCGGGGCCACAGTCCGGCGTGGGCGCGAAAATGGCTTGGAAAAGCGATAAGCCTGACGTTGGCGAGGGTACGTCTACGATCACCGGAAGCGAAGAGCCATCGCTGGTGTTCGGCGAGTCGGAGTTTGCGGGGCTTAAAGCCACGACCAAACTGGAGTTAAGCCCAATCGACGGCGGCACAACGGTTGGCTGGAGCTTTGAAACCGACCTGGGCAACAATCCGCTAGCTCGCTGGTTCGGCCTCATCTTCGCCAAGCTCATCGCCGCCGATTATGACGAGGGGCTTGAGCGGTTGAAGCTGCTGATGGAAACCGGCTCGCCTGAGGCCAAAACTTAAGGGGCGCGTTTTACAACGCCGTCTTTGATGAACATTCGGAATGGCGTCGTGCCGGAGGCGCTTCCGTCAACGGCGCGCCATTTGCCGTTCGTGCAAAGCATGCCGCCTTGAGCTTCAATGGCATCAAACTCAACCATATTCTCGTATCGTTTGGTCCCGGGGCGAAATCGACCTTAAATCTGAGTTATGGGGGTCCGTTTTTGAGCCATTGAAGGATGTTCGCGAGCTCGCCAAAACTTCGCGCTGACGAAGAGATGCAGACGCTTGCATGGTGGAACGGCGCCGACCTAGCACCTGAGTTTTTTGTACGAACTGATTAAAACTTGAAGCTCGCCGCAGAATATAAGATGGATCATACAGCTTACGATCGGAAGTGCAGCTGGCTATTAGACCCGTCTTTCCAACGATGAGGATACAGCAAATCTGAAATCCGCTTATCTGCATCGGCCTGAGTGGCTCGGGTTTCGGGCGATGTTATCCTAAAAAGATGATTACTTTTTTTTTGAAACCTCAATCGCAACGATTACGTGGTCAATCCAAAAATCAAGTGGCTTGTCCCGCTTCCAAAGATTTGACTCTAGTTTTGCGATATCGGCGATCGTTTTACATTGCTTAATGAGATCGTCATCAAAAACAACTTTGCCATTATCATCTTCAAGAATAAGAAGAATTTCAATAACAGCAACTACATCAGACCACTCGTCCATTATAGCTCGCATACGCAAACCAGTTTCTGACAAGTTGAAGCCGCTGTTCGGACATTTCACTTTCAATCTGATAAGATCATTTACGGCTTGTTGGCTTTTAATGCCGCAGGCAGAGCACATAGTATCGGATGGGTCTACGAATTTCATATGGTTAAAGGTTAATTCGCGTCCATCTTCAGCGCGGCGATGAATGCCTCGTGTGGTATTTCCACCCGCCCGAACTGACGCATCTTCTTCCCCGCTTTTTGCGTCGAGGAGCTTGCGCTTGCTGTGATGTTGCGCTTAATCATTACGAGATTGAGCACGGACCGCATAACTCGGTGGACGGTGCCGCTCGAAAACGAAGCTCATTAATAATAGCGCCGCACCTTGCGCAATTAACTAATCTGTTTGAGTCAAAAATTGTGATTTCTAGTTCGTTTTTATTAAAGGCTGTGGCGATGTGCATTTACAGCATCTAAACCTCGGATACACCTCAGCCAATTCCTCCAAGAAAAAACTAAGACTTGTTAACTCATAAAATCTTTCTTTGTTAATAACGGAACTATGTTCGCACCGCATGCAAATGATACGCACATAGATTGGATGGGACACGAACTAGTTCGCGTCCATCTTCAGCGCGGCGATGAACGCCTCCTGCGGGATTTCCACCCGCCCGAACTGACGCATCTTCTTCTTGCCCTCCTTCTGCTTGTCGAGGAGCTTGCGCTTGCGGGTGATGTCGCCACCGTAACACTTGGCCGTCACGTCCTTGCGCATGGCGCTGATGGTCTCGCGCGCGATAACCTTGCCGCCGATCGCCGCCTGAATGGGGATGGTGAACATGTGGCGCGGGATGAGGTCTTTCAGCTTCTCGCACATCACGCGGCCGCGCTGCTGTGAGCGCGAGCGGTGCACGACCATCGAAAGCGCGTCCACCGGCTCGGCGTTGACCAGTAGCGACATTTTCACCAGGTCGCCTTCCTCGTAATCCAGCATGGCGTAATCGAACGAGGCGTAGCCGCGCGAAATGGATTTTAATCGGTCGTAAAAGTCGAACACCACCTCGTTCAGCGGCAGTTCGTAAACCACCATGGCGCGGCTGCCGGCGTAAGTGAGTTCCTTCTGCCGCCCGCGCCTGTCCTCGCACAGTTTCAAAATCGCGCCGAGATACTCGTCGGGCACAAAAATCGTGGCTTTGATCCACGGCTCCTCGATGCGGTGGATTTTCATCACGTCTGGCATATCGGCGGGGTTATGCAAATCCTGCATCGTGCCGTCCATCATGTGCATGTGATAGATCACGCTCGGCGCGGTGGTGATGAGGTCGATGTTGAATTCGCGCTCCAGCCGCTCGCGGACGATTTCCAGGTGCAGCAGGCCGAGGAAGCCGCAGCGGAAGCCGAAGCCGAGCGCGGCGGAGGTCTCCATCTCGTACTCGAAGCTCGCGTCATTAAGGCGCAGCTTCCCCATCGCCTCGCGCAAATCCTCGAACAGCGCCGAGTCCACGGGAAACAGGCCGCAGAACACCACCGGCTGCGAAGGCTTGAAACCAGGCAGCGCCTGGTTCGTGGGGCGCTTGTCGTCCGTCACCGTGTCGCCGACGCGCGTGTCAGCCACTTCCTTGATGGCGGCGGTGAAGAAGCCGATTTCACCGGGGTTTAGGTTATCGCGGATTTCGGATTTCGGGCGGAAAATGCCCACGCGCTCCACCGTATGCACGGCGCCGGTGGAAATCAGCTTGATGCGCATGCCCTTGGCGAGCACGCCGTCCACCATGCGCACAAGCACCACGACGCCCAGATAAGCGTCATACCAGCTATCCACCAGCATCGCCTTCAGGGGCGCGTCCGCCATGCCTTTCGGCGCGGGCAGCCGCGTGACGATAGCCTCTAGCACATCGGCAATACCGATACCGGTTTTGGCGGAAATGAGCACCGCGTTCGATGCGTCCAGCCCGATGACATCCTCGATCTGCTGGCGGATGCGCTCTGGCTCGGCGGCAGGCAGGTCGATTTTGTTGAGCACCGGCACGATGTCGTGGTTGTTGTCGAGCGCCTTGTAAACGTTAGCGAGCGTCTGCGCTTCCACGCCCTGGCTGGCGTCCACCACAAGTAGCGACCCTTCGCAGGCCGCTAAGCTCCGGCTGACCTCATAAGTGAAATCCACATGGCCGGGCGTATCGATCAGGTTGAGCTGATACATCAACCCGTCCTTCGCCTTGTAATCCAGCCGCACCGTCTGCGCCTTGATGGTAATGCCGCGCTCCTTCTCGATTTCCATCGAGTCGAGCACCTGGCTTTGCCCGTTCATCTCGCGATCAGACATGCCGCCACACATCTGGATCAGCCGGTCGGCCAGCGTCGATTTACCGTGGTCGATATGCGCCACGATGGAGAAATTGCGGATGCGGGAGATGGGCGTTGTTGTCATTATGCTCATAGCATTTACATAGGTGAAAATTTCATCGCGGGGAAGCGCCGCTCGAGGCGACCTCATACCTTCGGTGGCTGATACGCAATTTAATGCGTTATGGAGCTATTGCTTTTCCCATTAACTCATTGTCGAGGCCGCACTAAAACCTAGATCGCCAAGCTAATTGCTTTTGCGGGAAGCGATTGCGAACAGCGGCAGTTTGAACAGGGTCAAATTATCGTTCGCCGCCCTCGCATCTTGAGATGAACTGATAACTTCTATAGACATTTTTTCCGTCAGAACGAGACTGCTAATCACGTTGATTTTTTGTCCGTTCGGATGCGTTTCTCTGCGGCGCAACTCCAATATTTGAAAGACGCCGTCATTTGTCTCCGTCGCTTCATCATAGTCATATGCGACGCCAGCCATGCGATCCGCCAGCATGGCAGCCACTTTAGCGCGTTCGGTCTTGAATTGCCTAAGAGTGTAATCTTTCCTGGGCGCGAAAAAAATGTAGCTGACCTTTGACCCTTTTACGCAAAAGTCCGCTTCGCACAAATTCATATGCATTTGCGGCGGAAGCTTGGAATAACGCCAGCCCGATACGGCAAGTCGCGCCTCCGTTTGAACTCGTGCAGCGGGAGCCTCATAGGCTGTCGCCGCAGCGAGCGCCAAAACAACAAAGCGCATTAGCATAATGAGCATAGCTATTCATCTTCAGCTAACGGGCTAAAACGCACGATCTCATACCCCGGATTCCTACCTTGAGTGTGAGGCGCACTTTGGAATGTCCGGAGATTAGCCGCGCGACATGCTGAGAGACATACCTTTAAATCTCGGGCCAGATGCGCTGAGATTAACCTGATGGCTGGAGCCGTTTACCGAAATCGACATGCTTCCGGTGATGACGCCGCTGATCGAGAGGTTGACCGAGGAGCCGGTTACACTGCCGCTCAGCGCGCCCTCGGCGTTAAAAGTGCGCTCCTCCCAGTTGCCGCTCAGGCGCCCGCCACTGTCCGTAACGTTGCTGCGCATTTCAATGCGATAGCTCGGCGCGGCGCAGCGGATGGCGATGGACAAGCCAGAGCCGCCTGACTTTACGTTGTAATACCCCCGGCAGGAAATGCGCTCGTTGCCGCCCTGAAGACGCACGGCGCCCGACCCGCGCCAACTACCATTAAGCTGCTTAAACACGTCCGCTGCTTCTGCAGTTGATGCACTAAACTGACTTGCACAGATCAACATTAGAGCTGCTAAAAATAATGAAGTAAATCGCGCGCCGCTCATAAGCCCTCCCGCTTGTTGCCTGATGAAATATTATGCGACTCACTACATTTGCGCCACAAAAGCTTTTGTTATTCCCAATCAATGCATTGGTTTTTTTAGGATTTCCGGCGAAAGAATTTGCTCGCCGCCCACGCGATGGCCATTGCACCCACGGCGGCGACTTTCCAGAACTTTAGCAGGAAGACGCCGATGAGGGCCAGCAGCCCAAGCTTTTTGGCCGCGGCGCCGGCGATCAGCGCTCCGATGCCGTAGGCCGCCACGTTGTCCGTGCCCTCGACGAAATCGCCATAACCTTTGCCTGCGACATGCTGCAGCCCGCCGAGAAGGCGCTGAGCGTGGGCTTTATCCGCGCCGAGCGCATATGAACCGGTGATGAGGTTGAGTGAGAAGTAGCCTTCGCGGCCAAGGGCATAGGTGTTGTAGTTAACGCTGGTTTCATCGGCTAGTGGCGCGCCTTTATCGCGGACGGTCGCCGCCCAGACGAGCTTATGCGCGGCGCTGTCATAGGCTGGCGGCTCCGCCCAATCGACAACTTCAATCGCCTGGAAGCCGCGCTGGATGCGCTCGGCGTTGCCTGCCTCCGTGCCGTCTTTCAGGCTTTGAAGCAACTCGGCTGCGTTCCAGTTTTGCGCCTCTTCGTCCCGCACGTATCCCGCTGCGATAAAATCGACTGTGACCCACCATGAGCCTTTGCCTTCTCCATCGGGGAAAACCAGACCGTTAAGATTTCCGCCCGGATTATTGCCCATGGCGGTCAGTATGCGGTTTGCTTCCGGTTGTGGCACGAAGACGTAGCCTTCGGGAAGGCGCAGCGTTCCCTGGGTAGTCAGTGGGATGTCGGCCGGGCCGGGCTTGACGACTCTGGTAGCTGCGTCAAAAGCTGCTCTAAGCTCAGCCTCCTGAGCGGACGGCGGCGCTCCCTCCGCGCGCACCGAGCCATGCAATCCGAAGACAAGAGCAATGAATAGAATACGACGTAACATGATCCACCCCTAAACCGATTCGTACAAAAACTCGGGCGCAAGATCAGCTCCATTCCCCCACGCGAGAGGCTGAAGCTCTTCATCTGCACGCAATTTTGTGAACTCGAAACATCCTACAATGCCTCAAAACTGGTCCCCCACAACTCTGATTTAAGGTCGATTTCTCCGGTAAGATCGTCTTGAAAGCGCAGCTAGAAGCGATATCCGCCCGCATGTCTTTCATCAATGACGCGAGATATCATAGCTTACTCTAACGGCTCTATTCTCATCGACGGCAACCGGTTTTGACACCCTTCTCATGCCGGACTTAATTAAACAGTATGAGCTTTCTGCTACTCTTCTACAATAAAGCGCATCTTGGCAGGACATCACGACTATAATGCGGTGCGTCTGCGATACATAATTTGTATCATTCGTCATAGTAATTACTGTAGTAGTTTTGTTCTGGCAACAGAATAAAAAAGAGGCGATTTACAATATGTAAATCGTCTCTTAACACTCTCGTGATTTTACCTATTAGTAACGTTCCCTGCGCACTTCACGCTCAATAACGCGCGGCTCGTCAACATCTGAGAACTGTTCTTTACAAACAACCCGGATTTCCCGGTCAGCCTCTTCGCGAGCCGTGAAAGCCAAAGGTCCGACCTGAACAGTTGTTGTATCCGTAGGGCGAGTTTCAACGACTTTACATTTCTTGTCCGGGCCACGAACAATATAGTACTCGGCAGCCAAAGACGGAGTGGCTACCGCGATGGCGGCTGCTGCTATTACGAGAAACTTTGTCATTTTCTATCTCCTTATGATGCGAGGAAAACGGTGAAAAATGGACAAGGTTCCCATTCCGGGGCTGATGGACGTTGAGGCAGCCAAGTTTACATTAACCTGCTGCAGCGGATGGCGCCGCCAAGCACAATCAGGGCGCTTTATAGGCGTTGATAACATCCAGAATCGCAGTTTGCGCACGTGCCCGCACATCCGGTTCGTTCAAATCCTGAGTCATGTACTTTTCTTCCACTTCGCCCATCCTCGCGAAACGGGGCGGCGATCCGGTGGCCTTGGTCTCGCGGAACTCGCCGCCGCTGGCCAACACCCCTTCCCAGGTCTGCCGTAAAAGCGACCAGAACGCCATGCGCGGCTGGGAGAAGGCGCGGGCCGCGTCGCATTCTGCGTCGGCAAGCCGCACATACCAGTTTTTCCCAGCTTCCGCCGCTAGCGCCGTCTGCTTCCCCGCCGTATGCGTTACCTTGACGTTGTTTTGCCGCTCCAGCCAGCTATCGCCATAGACAATGATGCGCGTGGAGCGGCGCATGGTGTTGTAATCGCTACGTTTCATGTCCCGCATTTCCCGTCCAGGGATGGGAGCGTAATTATCGCAGGACCACTCGGGATAGGCGGCGCTTTTGGACCACTTGGCGGCGCATTGGTAACGCAGACCGTCGTCCAGGTTTGTAATCCGCCGCGTCCATAAATCATTTCCGGCGGGCAGCGAGCGAGTGCGCCAGGTGTCCGGCTTCTCAAAATCGAAAACAGCGGATGCGCCGTAATCCCAATCCTCCGCCTGATGTTTAAGCATCCGGTCCTTAAGCAGTGCTCCATCCTTGGCCGTGGCGAACAGCACATGCTGAAGGCGAATGTTCGTAGACGTAATGCGCTCCAGATAAATCCATTCCTTGACGGATCGCTCCGTGTTTACGTCATAGACGCGCTTATCTATACTATAATCAGGTTTCAGAACTTCCATCTCAGTATAATTGTAGTCCACTAGAAAGCATCCGGCCATTTTTTCTAGTGCAGCATAGCCAGAGGCAAAAGACTCCGCTTGCGAAGCTTGCATTGAACACCATTGGATAATGAACATGCATGTTATGAAACGTATAATCATGGGTCTTTCCTGTTCTTGTCATGACAACGCTTCACTAAAATCGGCAAACTCGCAAGCGTAAAACATCGACTTGCCGCTAGCGGTGGACGGCGACGCGCGCCATATTGAACGCATGGCGAAAGCGCAGAAACAGACTGGCCAGAAACAGACTGGCCAGAAACAGACTGGCCAGAAACAGACTGGGATGGGGGAGCGGCCGCAGGCGCCGTTTGACACGGGGGCGCCGCTGCTGCCGATGATTGCGGAGCATCCGCTGATGTCTGGCGCGACGCCCGCGTTCGTACCGCACCGGCCCGTGCGCCCGGCCCCGAACATGGGCGGCATTCCGTTCCGCATCGTGTCGGAGTTCGAGCCGAAGGGCGACCAGCCCGCCGCCATCGCGGAACTCGTCGCAGGCGTTAACGACCATGAGCGCGACCAGGTGCTGCTCGGCGTCACCGGCTCTGGCAAAACCTTCACCATGGCCAAGGTAATCGAGGCGACGCAGCGGCCCGCGCTCATTCTCGCGCCGAACAAGACGCTGGCCGCCCAGCTTTACGGCGAGTTCAAAAGCTTTTTCCCGGACAACGCGGTTGAATATTTCGTCAGCTACTACGATTACTACCAGCCAGAAGCTTACGTGCCTCGCACCGACACGTTTATCGAGAAGGAATCCTCGATTAACGAGCAGATCGACCGCATGCGCCACGCCGCCACCCGCGCGCTGCTTGAGCGCGACGACGTGATCATCGTGGCGTCCGTGTCATGCATTTACGGCATCGGTTCTGTGGAAACCTACACGGCGATGACGTTCGAACTGACGGTGGGCGACAAGATTTCGCAGCGCCAGCTCATCACCGATCTGGTGGATTTGCAGTACAAGCGCAACAACGTCGATTTCGCGCGCGGCGCCTTCCGGGTGCGTGGCGACACCATCGAGGTGTGGCCCTCGCACCAGGAGGATCGCGCCTGGCGCATCGCGCTGTTCGGCGACGAAATCGAAGCGCTGACCGAGTTCGACCCGCTCACAGGCCAGAAAACCGGCGATTACAAAACCTTCAAATTCTTCGCCAATTCGCACTATGTCACGCCAAAATCGACCATGGGTCAGGCCATCATTGGCATCCAGAACGAGTTGCAACAGCGCCTCGCCGAGATGCACGCGCACGGTCGCTTGCTCGAAGCGCAACGGCTGGAGCAACGCACCAATTTCGATCTGGAAATGCTGCAAGCGACCGGTGTTTGTAACGGCATCGAAAACTATTCGCGCTGGCTCACGGGCCGCAAACCTGGTGAGCCACCGCCGACGCTGTTCGAGTACATCCCCGACAATGCGCTGGTGTTCGTGGATGAGAGCCATGTCACAATCGGGCAGCTCAACGGCATGTTCAACGGCGACAGGCGGCGCAAATGGACGCTTGCCGAGCACGGCTTCCGCCTGCCCTCATGCATGGACAATCGCCCGCTCAAGTTCGAGGAGTGGAACGCCATGCGCCCGCAAACGGTGCATGTGTCCGCCACGCCCGGCAAATGGGAGCTGGAGCAGACCGGCGGCGTGTTCGCCGAGCAGGTCATCCGACCCACCGGCCTCATCGATCCGCCGATCGAGATACGCCCCGCCAAATCGCAGGTGGATGACGTCATTGACGAGGTGCGGCGGGTGGCGCAGGCCGGCTATCGCAGCCTCGTGACGACGCTTACGAAGCGCATGGCCGAAGACCTCACCGAGTATATGCACGAGCAGGGTCTGCGCGTGCGCTACATGCATTCGGACATTGAAACGCTGGAGCGCATTGAGATCATCCGCGACCTGCGGCTGGGCGCGTTCGACATCCTCATCGGCATCAACCTGCTGCGCGAGGGGCTGGACATCCCCGAATGCGGCTTCGTCGCCATCCTCGACGCGGACAAGGAAGGCTTCCTGCGCTCCGAGACCTCGCTCATCCAGACCATCGGCCGGGCTGCGCGAAATGTCGATGGTCGCGTCATTCTCTACGCCGACGGCATCACCGGCTCAATGGAGCGCGCGATGGGCGAAACCGAACGTCGCCGCGCTAAGCAGATCGCGTACAACACGGCGCACGGCATCACGCCGCAGTCGATCAAGAAGCAGATCGGCGACATCATGGGCAGCGTTTACGAGCGTGACCACGTGCTGGTGGACGCCGGGCCGGGTTTTGGCGAAGGCGGGCAGGCGCCGCTAATCGGCCACAACCTCGCCAGCGTTCTGGCGGGCATGGAAATCCGCATGCGCGAGGCGGCTGCGGATTTGAACTTCGAGGAAGCCGCGCGCCTGCGGGATGAGGTGAAGCGCTTGCGCATGGTGGAGTTGACGGTGGCCGACGATCCGCTGGCGCGCCAATCAGCGGTGGAGGATCGCGCGGGCAAATCGCCGCCGCGCTCCAACCCGCTGTCGCGCCCGCACAAGCCGAGCCTGGACGAAATGGGGCCGCACTCCTCGCGCCCCATGCCGAGCGACGCCCGCGCGCTCGAACGCGGTTTCGCGCCGCCATCGCCGGGCGCCAGCATCGGCCTCGGCGACCCCTCGCGCAAAGTCATCAAACCCGGCAAAACCATCGACGTGGAGGACGACAGCCCCGGCGCGCGACCAGCCCGCAAAGGTCGCCGCAGCGGCAAAACCGGCAGGCCTGGGCAGTAGCATTTATTTTGCTATAATTACGAGCCTCCTCTATATTACTTTGATAATTACTGATAAGGATGGCGTTTTAATGACGATATATGCTGTTGCAAACCGTAAAGGCGGCGTTGGAAAATCTACTGTAGCGACAATGCTTGCTTATGGATTTTCAGCAGTTCGTGGCCAGAATGTTTTACTTATAGATCTCGATGCCCAATGTAACGCCTCGCTCATATTATTTGGCGGTCAAAATTGGTCAAATGCGCGCATAAAAGGCCGTAATATAGCCGATTATTTTGGCGACTGTTTTGATCACTCAGTTCAGGACATCGGCTATTATATTTTTCCAGACGTGGGCGATATTGGAAACCCAGGAAAAAATGTTCCGAATCTATCTTTAACACCAGGATCGTTGATTTTAGAAGATATTGAACATGAACTCCTACATGCCCGCGCACCCGGCCGCGCTCTCGGCGAGGCTGAGGAAAATGTCATCGGCCGAATGCAGGTACTTCTGGAAAAGCTTTGCAAAGGCTATTCTTGCGTTGTTCTTGATTGTCCGCCCGGCCTTTCTTTTGCGACAAAATCCGCTATCAGACTTGCCCATATGGTCATCGTTCCCTTCCGTCCGGACTTTGTGTCCAATTTCGCTGTGGATCGGATTTCGTTTCTGATTGAGGGTAAGGCAAATCTCGACACTCTTGATGAGATACCTCATAAGGAGAGACGTTATCGGGCACTCGGGAATTTTATGACCGACGAGGCTGTCGCGCAGGAGCGGCTTCAGGATATCGAGGCCTATCACCCTGTTCTAACCACCCAAATTCCCTTAGACGATCAAATCGCGTCATCCTTTAACTGGCGTGCACAGAGAGTTTCGATAGACGCTAAATTCGGTCGCAAAGGTGCAAAGATCGTCAAAGCTTTGGTCGATGAAGTTGCAGCCTTAGCATAATCAACGCGGCATGATCCTGATGAATGAAACCCAAATTATTGATGGCGATGCCATTTTAGAGCAGATTTTCCGTGTTGTTCTGCAAGAAGCGCGTGTAAACAAAGCCTTCGCGCATAGACTTATCGAATCTTTGCCGAAACAGGCTGTACTGCGCATCCAAACCACCAAAAGGCCTTCAAAACCTAAATCTCCTGCAGTGAGCCTCGTAAAACTCCTAAGGATGGAAGGCGATGATGCAGTGATGTCATTCTTGAAAAGACGAAACCGTAAGCAGCTTAAGTCGATTGCTGAGAGGCAGCAGCTTCCTGTGAGAGAAGAAGAATTTAGTGGAGAGCTGCCGTACCTACGAACCTCAATCATTGAGGCTGTAAAATTTCGCATTGCTGATAGGCGCGCTGCTTCAAGCTAAGTTAGCGAGGGATGCGAACTAGAATATAAAAACTGCACTGATTCCGCATTTTTAATTAGGCACTCCACGTAGCTTGATAATGAAGCCGAGTGAATCGCGGGAGCACTTGCCTCTGGCGGCGATTTGTCCGATATATGGAATGGGAGGTTGGCGGTGGACGTCCGCACCAAGCAGAAGCGCCGCCGCTCCTCCAAAACCGGCCGCCCGGGGAAATAAACTGCTCGGGATAACCGGCGAAACGTTACATCACATCATCTGACCATTTGTTGATCGTCAGCCAGGTAACGCCGTCCTGCCGTCTCGCGAATCTCCAACTGCAAGGATTGTTCGAGGGAACGCCCTAACATTTGGAGTTTGCATGACCATCAAGAAACATCTGGGATTAGGTCTAGCCGCCGTCCTGTTCGCGACATTGACGCCAATGTCCGCCGCATTCGCCGTTGACGAGCATTACGCAAAGGACGGCGTCGCCATTGACGGCTACGACACCGTCGCGTTCTTCACCGCCGGGAAGCCGGTTCAGGGTTCGACAGAGTTCTCCGCAGACTATCAGGGCGTGAAATGGAACTTCTCCAGCGCCGCCAATCGCGACCTATTCGCCGCCGACCCTGCGAAATACGCGCCCGCTTACGGCGGATGGTGCTCCGCTGGCGCCAGCAAAGGCAAGAAAGTGCCGGTAAAAGCGGAGTTCTGGGCGATCGTTGACGGTCAGCTCTACCTGAACAGCTCCGACGCGGCCCACAACAAACTTTTCCTCGGCGACACCAAGACGGTGATCAGCAAGGGTGAAGGCAACTGGAAGCGTATTTTCGCCACCCCCGCCAGCAAACTCTAATCCACGCCCCTTGATGAGATGAGGCCTTACCGCATCAGCGCGGTAGGGCTTTTATTTATGCGTGATGTCAACTGATCAAAACGATCAGCTTTGCAAGGCGACCCTAGAGATAAAACTCAAAAGCTGGGGAAATAGCCAACATTTTTGTTCTTCTTATGTTCCTTTGTGTGTTATGTCTTTCCTTGAAGGGCTTAGCCGAATCGCGGAACTGAATAAAAATGAACTCAGGTACGGTCTTGGAATTATGCGCAGGCGGAGGCGGCCAAGCTATTGGTCTGGAGACCGCTGGTTTTGAGCATGTAGCTCTTGTCGACAATGATGCGCACGCAGCAAAAACTCTTCGGCTCAACCGCCCCCATTGGACTGTATTTGAGACCGATCTCAACAGTTTCGATGCGCGTCATTTTCGAGGCGTCGATCTGGTTTCAGGGGGGTTGCCCTGCCCCCCATTCTCTGTCGCCGGTAAGCAGCTTGGTGAAAATGATGAGAGAAATCTATTTCCGGCGGGATTAAGGATTATTGCGGAGGTGCGCCCCAAAGCTGTAATGCTTGAGAATGTGCGCGGATTGCTCGATCCAGCATTTAGCTATTATCGTGAGCTTATCGAAGCCCGACTAAAGTCAATGGGTTATACCTGCGGGTGGAACTTGCTGAATGCGGCGGACTTCGGCGTTTGTCAGCTCCGGCCTCGCGTTGTTCTGGTGGCCTTGCGCGCCAACCTAGCCGAAAATTTTTCGTGGCCAGACAAGCAAAAGCCTCCCCTTTCTGTTGGCGACACGTTGTGTGACCTTATGACTGCGCGTGGTTGGGCAGGAGTGAACGCTTGGAAAATGCACGCCAGTTCTATCGCGCCAACTATCGTGGGCGGATCGAAAAAGCATGGTGGTCCTGATCTTGGGCCGACACGAGCTAAAAAAGCGTGGGCGGCTTTAGGAGTCGATGGAATGGGGATTGCCGATAATCCGCCTGAGGCAGATTTCACCGGCATGCCAAGGCTGACCGTCCGCATGGCTGCCCGTCTTCAGGGTTTTCCAGACGACTGGCAGTTCTGGGGCAAAAAGACTGCATCGTACCGTCAGGTTGGCAATGCCTTTCCGCCACCTGTGGCTTGTGCGGTTTCAAGAAGTATCGCCGCCGCCCTTATCTCGCGGCAAGCGTCAAGAGCGGCGACCAAATGAGCGCTCGCGACGCTCTTAGGGCGCACTTTCTCGCGAATGTCGGCAAAGTTATCGGCGCCTACGAACTGCGGGAGATTGCTGGCGGCATTACGGAGTGGGCGCGGCGCGTCCGCGAATTACGCGACGAAGAAGGCTATCAAATTCTAACGAACAAAGACCGTAGCGACCTTAAGCCTGGTCAGTATGTGCTTCTTGACGCTGCGCCTCGCCTAGCTTTTGCCCGCGACATTTCTAAAGAAACGCGCGCGCTCGTGTTGGATCGGAACGGCTTCACCTGCCAGATGTGCGGCGCTGTCGCGGGCGATCCGCATCCTTATGACCTCAGTAGGAAAGTCCGCCTGCATATTGGACATATTGTCGATAAATCGCAGGGCGGTTCGGACGAAGCGGCCAACCTTAGGGCGATTTGTTCAATATGCAATGAAGGCGCGGCGAACCTGACTCTCGACAGACCATCCTCCACGAAGTTGCTCATGCAAATCCGGCGGGCGGCGATTTCCGATCAGCTTGATGTACTGGCATGGCTTGTTAAGAAGTTTCCAAAACAAAGCCAGAAGCTGGTGAGTGGAGAATAAACTGCGCCAGAGCGGCGCAGCCACAAGCAGCGGCATAAATCGCGGCGGCACTTGCCTCTGGCGGCGATTTATCCGATATATATCTTGGGAGGTTGGCGGTGGACGTATCCCTCGCCAATCTGGTCAGATCCGGAAGGAAGCAGCCACAACGAGTTTCGACGCGGGTTGCCGTCCAGCCTCCTATTATTTTTCGCGAACCGGTGCTCCGCAGGCTTCCGCCTAGCCACACACAAGCGAGCCGATGAGCAAAAAACAGCCAACAAAGCCGGACTCCGGAAATGACGGCGGCGCAAAGGCGGGAACGGCTCAAGCGCCATATCTTGTTCTTGCCCGCAAATATCGCCCGCGCACCTTTGACGATCTGATCGGCCAGGACGCACTGGTCAGAACGCTCACCAATGCGTTCGAGCTTGGCCGCATCGCGCAGGCTTATATGCTCACCGGAGTGCGCGGCGTCGGCAAAACCACCACCGCACGTATCCTCGCCCGCGCGTTAAATTACGCCAAGCCCGGGGTCACCGCGCCCACCATCGACATCGCCGAGCCGGGCGAGCATTGCCAGTCTATCCTCGAATCGCGTCACATGGACGTGGTGGAGATGGACGCCGCGTCGAACACTGGCATTGACGACATCCGCGAGATCATCGAGTCCGCGAAATACATGCCGGCCTATGCGCGCTATAAAGTGTTCATCATCGACGAAGTGCACATGCTGTCCAAGGCCGCGTTCAACGGTCTGCTGAAAACGCTGGAAGAGCCGCCCGCGCATGTGAAGTTCATCTTCGCGACCACCGAAATCCGCAAAGTGCCGGTGACGGTGCTTTCGCGATGCCAGCGCTTCGATCTGCGCCGCGTGGATGTGGCGGTGCTGAAAGCGCAGTTTGCCAAAATCGCCGCCGCCGAGGGGCAAATCATCGACGATGAAGCGCTGACCATCATCGCGCGGTTGGCGGAAGGCTCGGTGCGAGACGGCTTATCATTGCTCGATCAGGCATTTGCACTGGCTAGCGGCAAGGTCGGCGCGGCCGATGTGCGCGCCATGGCGGGGCTGGCCGATGGCGTGCGCATTTACGACTTGCTGCAGACGATCTTGAAGGGTGATGTCGCATCGGCGCTGCAAACCTTCGGCGCGCTTTACGATGCGGGCGCCGATCCCATTCAACTGCTAACCGATCTGGCGGACGCTGTTCACGCAGTTTCCCGCATCAAGGTGGCCGGGTCGGACGCGGCGAGCGCGGCATTGAGCGAAACCGAGAAGCAGCGCGCCATCACCCTCGCGAAAGCTCTGTCCGTGCCTGTTCTCGCCCGCGTCTGGCAGATGCTGCTAAAAGCGCTCGACGAAACCGCGCGCTCGCCGCGGGTTCTGGCGGCGGCCGAGATGGCCATCATCCGGTTGTGCTATGTCTCCGACTTACCGCCGCCGAACGAGGTGCTGAAAGGTTTTTTCGCAACGCCGTCCGACGGGGCGAATAGCGAACAGAAGCCCAGCGCCACGCGCAGCCAACCCGTGACTCTTGCCGGCGCGCCGGAGATTGCGCGCGACAATGAAACGATTGAGGATGTCGCCGCTATTGTCGAGCCGCCGCTGCAAGCGCCTGCAAAACTCGAAAGTTTCGCAGGCGTGGTGGCGCTCGCCGCCGCCAAACGCGATATCAAACTGCGGATCGCGCTGGAGGATTGCGTTAGCCTCGTCCGCTTCCGTCCTGGCCATATCGAACTAAAGCTGTTGGACAAGGCGCCGCAAAACTTGGCGCAGGAGTTGAGCCGCAAATTACAGGACTGGACGGGCGAGCGCTGGATGGTGTCGCTGGCCGAGGCGCCCGGTGAGCGTCCACTGGGAGAAATCCGCCGCGAGGACAACGCGCATCTGCGAGAGGAAGCCCGCCGGCACCCCTCCGTGCAAGCCGTTTTCCGCCATTTCCCGGATGCCGAAATAACCGCCGTTCGTGCTCTACCTAAAAACCCAACCACTGGCCGGGGTAAGCCATCTGCGAAAGCGGAGCGTGACCGGCAATAAAATTTGCGGCGGGCTAGACACATCGCCTGTCCGGGCTATCTTAACAGTTGCAACATTCGATTAGGGGACAGGGCATGAAAGATCTTTTCGGCATGATGAAGCAGGCCAAGGAGCTGCAAAGCAAAATGGCCGAAATGCAGGCTGAGGTGGAAAGTCTTCAGGCAACGGGGGCGGCGGGCGCCGGGCTTGTGTCGCTCACGATCAACGGCAAGGGCGCTCTGATTGGGCTGAAGCTTGATCCGAGCATGGCCAAGGCAGACGAAATGGAGTTGCTGGAAGACCTCATCATCGCCGCTCACGCCGACGCCAAAGCCAAGGTCGATGCGGAAATGGCTGGTAAAATGCAGTCGCTCACGGGCGGGATGCAGTTGCCGCCTGGCCTTAAGCTTTTTTAGGCCAACGTTCTTGAGAATTCCGTTATGAGCCGCAAAGTTGCCGGCCCGGAGCTTGAGGCGCTCATCCAGCTTCTCGGGCGGCTTCCGGGTCTGGGGCCGCGATCTGCGCGTCGCGCCGCGCTGCATCTTGTAAAAAAACGCGAACAACTGCTTTCCCCACTTTCGCGCGCCATGGCGGAGGTGGCGGAGAAGGTGAGCGTCTGCAAAGCGTGCGGCAATCTCGACACCGTGCAGCCCTGCTCCATTTGCCGCGATCCGCGACGCGATGCGACGCTTATCTGCGTTGTCGAGGACGTGGGCGATCTGTGGGCGCTGGAGCGCGCCGCCGTCATCAACGCCCGCTATCATGTGCTCGGCGGGACACTTTCGCCGCTGGATGGCGTAGGGCCGGAAGACCTCAATATCGCCGACCTGCTGGAGCGGGCGCGCGTGGATGGAGTCCGCGAAGTGCTGCTGGCGCTCAACGCCACCGTCGAGGGCCAGTCTACCGCGCATTACCTATCGTCCGAACTGGAAAGCGCTGGCGTTGTGGTTTCCCGCCTAGCACACGGAGTGCCGGTTGGCGGGGAACTCGATTATCTCGACGAGGGCACACTGGCCGCGGCGATTAAATCCCGCCGACCGGTATGATTCCCGTTAAAAATACTTCATTGAAATGATTATTGCGGTTGGCCCGGCAACGGCGAAGCGCGCCTGCCTGAAGCTTGGCTTGCCATAGAGCTGCGGGTTATTGGAAATGCCGATGCCCTCGCGCGGGATGGCGGTCGAAACGCCCAGCAGGCTTTTCATGCTGATTTTGCCGTCGCCATCCGCGTCGTGGAACAGGGATATGGCATATGCGCCGTCTGGTATGTCCTTGAATATGACAGATGCCTCGCCGCCCTTGATTGGCGCGTTCGCCTTTTTAAAGGGTGATCCCATCGCGCAATCCGGATAGGCGGCGGGGGCAGAGGTTTTCTCGGAGAAAACGCAAAGCCGCACGACCCCGTTATCGCTCCTTAATCCTGAAATTTTGAGTGTGAGAGTAGCAGCGTCAGCGAGTGTGGGCGCCATGAGTGCAAAGCATGCGGCGAATGCGTAAATTGGGCGCATCGTTTTTCCTTTGTCTTGGTCTCGACACAGCAATATGCGAAAAATGAACCAAATGCGACGCCGGATTGCCACAAATCGCAACCTGCGGCTGTTTGACTTACTGTTTTTTTGGACAAACGAGGGATTAAAGCATCACCTCCGGCCGGGTGCCGGCGAAACCAGTGAGTTGACTGCTGATCGTTAAATTCGTACCAACTAATTGTCTGTTTTCTGCATTTATCAATTATGATGCTGGGTAAGTCGAAATCTAACCGCCACATTGGTGGTCAATCAATTCAACACCGGGTGTGCATGTTCTAATGACTGTTACACTGCACAAAGGTGATCTGGCCGAAAGCGTGGATTTCGGCGCTTCCGTCGCCATCGATACGGAAACACTCGGACTTAACCCACACCGTGACCGCCTATGCCTGGTGCAGCTTTCGAGCGGAGACGGCACGGCGCATCTGGTGCAGTTCGCGCGCGGAGACTATAATGCGCCTCGCCTTTCGCGGCTCCTGACCGACCCAGCCGTGCTTAAAATTTTCCACTTCGGCCGCTTTGATATCGCCGTAATGAGTCAATACCTCAAGGTCGTGACCGGGCCGGTTTACTGCACAAAAATCGCCTCCAAACTGGTGCGCAATTTCACTGACAGGCATGGTCTGAAGGATTTATGCCGCGAGTTCCTCGGCGTCGATCTGTCCAAGCAGCAGCAAAGCTCGGACTGGGGCACGCCGGACTTGACGCCGGAACAAATGGCCTACGCTGCGTCCGACGTTTTGCATTTGCACGGCCTAAAGGAGAAGCTCGATGCTCTGCTACAGCGAGAGGGTCGGACGGAAATAGCGGAAGCCTGTTTTAAATTCTTGCCGACTCGCGCAAAACTCGATTTGCTGGGATGGGACGAAACGGATGTTTTTCACCACTAAAGCGAATGACAGAGATTTTTTTATTCGGGTTGAAGTGACGGCGGGTCAATGGCGATAGCGACACAACATTCTCGCGCATTAGATTCTCGCCCACCAGGGCCGCGCTTTGGCTCAATCGCTATTGCAACCGACCGCACAAAAGCTTTTCGTCAAGCCATACGCCACAGCGGCAGGGTTCGCGTTTTTAAGGTCCTTCTTCCGATACTGGCAATCGCCACATGCGGGCTTTATGTCGTTCCCTCGAAGTGGAAATTTGAGGTGGCTGGTAATGAAGTGGTGCTTGACGCGGTCGATGTGACCTCCGGCGACCTTAAAATGACCAATCCCCGCATCAAGGGGCAAAACAAAACCCAAGGGAAATACGATGTGCGCGCCGTCTCGGCCACGCAAACCATCGCGGATCCGGACACCCTGAATCTGAATGACATCGACGCCGATGTCATCAACGCCAGCGGCGAGACGACAAAGCTGAAAGCGCCGGGCGGCATCTACCGATCCAAGCTTGAGGAAATGATTTTCAATCAGGGCGTCGTGATCGAGCGCTCCTCGGGGCTGACAGCGCGGCTCAAATCGGCCAGCGCGTTTTTCGCCAAAAATCTGGTGATCTCCAAAGAACCGGTTGAAATTCTTTTGCGAGAAAGCGTTATACGCGCCAACGCGCTTGACCTTTACACCGACAGATCGAGTGCGGTTTTCACGGGCAATGTGTCCGTTCACCTTGTGCGCGAAGCCAACGCGGACACCACGCCAGCCGTGCCCCAACCGGTCGCCGCCACTGCGTCCGCCAGCTATCAGCTTGATCCGAAAAAGCCGATCGACATCACATCCAACTCGCTTGAGGTGGACGATGTCAAAAAGCTCGCGATTTTCCGTGAGAACGTGAACGCCGTACAGGGCGACTTCAACATGAAATCGAACGAGTTGCAGGTTTCCTACGCCGCATCGGACGCAGCAAAAGGCGCTGTCGCCACACCTGGGGCGGCGGACATCAAATATATCGAGGCGCGCGGCGAGGTGGTCGTCACATCCAAGGATAACCAGACGGCGCGCAGCGACAAGGCGCTTTACGACTCTGCCACGCAGACCATGACGCTTTTTGATAACGTGACAGTGGCGCAGGAAAAAAACATCATCCAGAGCGACAGCGCGATCATCAACGCCGCGACGGGCAAAACTTTTTTTCAAATGAACCTGGACAAACGGCTGAAGGCGGTATTCACCCCGAAGGGCGCCGCCGACCCTGCCGCTCCGGTCAAAGTGGCGACAAAGCCAGAGCCTGTGAAGCCTGAAGCAAGCGCGCCAGGTGATATGTTTGCCAGCGCCGACGCCAAGAAGCCCATCAATATCGAAGCCCGTTCGCTTGAGGTTGACGACAAAAAGCAGCTCGCCTTTTTCCGCGAAAACGTGTCCGCCACCCAGGGCGATTTCAATATCCGCTCGAAAGAGCTGGAGGTCGCCTATGCCAGCGCTGGCGGCGCCAAGACGCCGGGCGCGACGCAAAGCTCCGGCGATATCAAAACGATTACCGCCAGGGGCAAGGTGCTCGTCGTTTCCAAGGAGCAGAACGCCAGCAGCGACAAAGCGGTGTTCGACATGAAGTCGCAGACGGTGACGATGACCGAGAATGTGGTCGTCACCCAAGGCAAGAACATCATCAAGGGCGACAGGCTTGTCATCGACGTGACGACAGGTAAAAGCACGTTTCAGATGAATGACAACGGGCGCACATCTGCTGTATTTGAGGCGAAGGGCGATATAGGCTCTCTAGGCGGTCAACCAAAAGATAAAGACAAGGAAAAAGCGAAAGCGAAAGGCGATCCAAAGCCTGCGAGCCAGTGATACGGCCGTTGTTTTTGAAATTCGACGGCGTTGTTCGGATTTACGCCAACCGGTGAAACGAGTCTGCGACTTTATGATCTTGCAACTTTTAGGCCATTTTACTTTCTCTATAAAAGCCCTAAGATAAAGTCTAACGTGCAGGAACATTTATCCGGCAGGCGTCGAAGGGTGGATTTATGACGATCATAGATAGGCCCAAGCAAAACCCCGCCGGTTTCCGCCCGGTGCAGCCTCAGGCGCGTCCGGCCCAGCCCGTCTCTCCACGGCATCCCGAACCTGCCCGCCAGCGCCGCGCTCCCGTCTCCACACAAAACCGCCTCGTCGCCGAGAATGTGGTGAAAAGCTACAAAAAGCGCATGGTCGTCAAAGGCGTCAGCATCTCGGTAGGGCGCGGCGAGTCTGTGGGCCTGCTCGGACCGAATGGCGCCGGTAAAACCACCGTATTTTACATGATTACCGGCCTCGTGGTTGCAGATCAGGGCAGCGTCATGATTGACGGCTATGACGTAACCAAGCTGCCAATGTACCGCCGTGCGCGCCTTGGCATCGGATATCTGCCACAGGAAGCCTCGATTTTTCGAGGGCTTTCGGTCGAAGACAACATCCGCGCCGTGCTGGAAGTGACCGAGCCGAGCAAGAAAGAGCGGGAAAAGCAACTCGACGCACTGCTTGACGAATTCAACATCACCCGGCTGCGCAAGGCGCCGTCTATCGCACTCTCCGGCGGCGAGCGGCGGCGTTGCGAGATTGCCCGCGCGCTTGCCAGCCGCCCATCGTACATGCTTCTGGACGAACCGTTTGCGGGCATCGACCCTATCGCGATTGGCGATATCCGTGCGCTGGTGAGGCATCTGACGCAGCGCGGTATCGGCGTGCTTATCACCGACCACAACGTGCGTGAAACGCTCGAACTGATCGACCGGGCCTATATCATTTATGACGGTCGCGTGCTGACCGAAGGCACGCCGCAGGAAGTCATTGCGAATGAGGAAGTACGCCGTGTTTACCTTGGCGATATGTTCACTAAGTCTTGACGATCATTTTTATGCGTTTTGAAGGGATTACAACTCGATGGCGCTTGCGGTGAGGCTCGAGCTCAGACAACGCCAGTCTCTCATCGTCACGCCGCAACTGCAGCAGGCTATCAAGCTGTTGCAGCTCTCCAACCTCGACCTGCAAACGTTTGTCGAGCGCGAAGTTGAGCAGAATCCATTCCTGGAGCACGACGCCCCCAGTGGCGATGCAGGCGTAAGCGAAGCTTTTTCAGAGCCTGTCGGGTTTAACAGCGAAACGATTGAACATTCGGGCGCGGAGCCCGATCTCGCGACCGCGCTCAAAAATGACCTTACATTTGAGGAGGCTTGCAGTCCGGACCATGCGCAAGACTGGGAGGCGGGCGTCGGTGAAGGTAACTGGGGACAAAGCTCCAATACATCGCGCGGAGATGGCTTTGCCGAACTTACGGATTTCGCCGATCTCATTGAAAGGCCACGCGGCCTTGGCGATCATCTAAGCGAACAGCTTGCGCTTGCCACCGGCGATCCGGAACTGCGGTTTGTCGGACGGTATCTGATCGACCTCATCGATGAAGCGGGTTATCTGAGGGACGGTTTAGAGGCAGTCGCGGAACGTCTCGGCGCGCCTCTGACGTCTCTCGCGCGCGCCCTCACGCTGTTGCAGAGCTTCGACCCCACAGGAGTTGGCGCTCGCAATCTGGCCGAGTGCCTAGCCATCCAGTTGCGCGAAAAGAACCGTCTCGATCCGTACATGGCGCTTGTGCTTGAAAACCTTGATCTTGTCGCGGCCAGAGACATCGCCAAGCTGCGCCGGGTCACGGGACTTAGCGCAGAAGATTTGCAGGATGCTATTGCCGAGTTAAAACAGCTCAATCCGAAGCCTGGGCACTCATTCGGTGCCGCAGCGATCAACGCGGTGATCCCGGATGTTTTTGTGCGGCGCCGCAAAGGCGGAGGGTGGCTTGTCGAAATCAACCATGAGACCTTGCCCAAAGTACTGATTAACCGGACATATTACGCATCCGTTGTCGGTTCGATCAAATCCGATGTCGAGAAAAGCTATATCGGCGCCTGCATGACAACAGCGAACTGGCTTATCAAATCGCTGGATCAGCGCACGCGAACCATTTTGAAGGTTGCGCAGGAGATCGTAGCGCAGCAGGATGGATTTCTGGTGCACGGCGTGCGTTATATGCGGCCGCTCAATCTGCGCGATGTCGCGGAAAAAATCAAAATGCACGAATCGACGGTGAGCAGGGTCACGTCCAACAAATACATCGCCACGCCCCGCGGCATGTTCGAACTAAAATACTTTTTTACCTCCGCCATACAGAGTTCTGGGTATGGCGAGCAGCACTCTTCGGAAGCCGTCCGCGACCGCATCCGGCAGATGATTAACGCGGAGTGCGCTGAGGCGATTTTATCCGACGATCAGATTGTCAACATGCTGCGCCGGGATGGCGTCGATATCGCGCGCAGAACAGTCGCAAAGTACAGGGAGGCGATGCGAATTTCGTCGTCAGTGCAGCGTAGACGGCAAAAACGCAGCCAGATGACGGATAGCAGTTTAAGCCTATAGATATGGCAAGCGCTTTGCGTCTAACTCGAAGCTTGTAATGCGCAAGCCCTTATTCTGAGTGGCAAAAAATTGACTCAGCAAACACGTTCAACTAGTCTGGTTATCAGGGCGGTGAGACGCTATACTCATTTAATGACTTAGTGTTCAAAAGTGATGCAGCGGTTCGTGGCGCGGACACGGACACTGTTTAACGCAAAGCGCATTATCCAACGATGACAATAACTGTGACTGGTAAAAATCTCGATCTTGGTGACGCTTTGCGTGATTACGTCCTGGATCGCGTCGATCAGGCTGTCGAAAAATATTTCAACCGGCCGGTTTCCGGTCAGATCTTGGTTGAAAAGTCGCATGGCGAATTCTCCACGAGCTGCTCATTGCATCTTCATTCGGGATTTGATGTGCAAACATCCGGTAGCGCTGCCGATGCCTATGCAAGCGTAGATGTCGCCTCCGCCAAACTTGAAAAGCAGTTACGCCGTTATAAGCGGCACCTTAAAAACCATCACGCGCACGGTTCTGCAAAGGAACCGCATATCGATGTCATAAACTATGTTATAGACAACAGTGAGCCGGACGAATCCAGCGAGGATAACGAGGATTTGGCTCCACCAATTATTGCTGAACATATAACAGCCATCAAACACCTGTCTGTGAGCGACGCCGTTATGCAGCTTGACCTTAGTAACAGTCCGGTTGTAGTTTTTCGTAATGCGAGTCACGGGCAGATTAACTTTATTTACCGGCGCCCGGACGGAAACATTGGTTGGATAGACCCCGCAGCTTCATCTCTTAAAAAAGACGGAAACTGAGTTCAGCGTTACTATGCTGGCGCAACACACCGTGTGAGAATACGAATGGATTTAGGCGATCTAATCACGCCGTATGGGATTATTCCGGTCCTGAAGGCTGGCAATAAAAAACTCGTTCTGCATGAATTATCAGCCCGCGCCGCCGAGCTTACGAGCCTCGACGAACGCGATATATTTAACACGTTGCTGCAACGGGAGCGTTTGGGATCTACCGGCGTTGGCAACGGGATCGCCATACCTCATGGGAAGATTGCGTCCCTGGATCATATTGTTGGAATGTTTGCCCGGCTTGAAGAACCGGTTGACTTCGATGCCATCGACGATCAGCCAGTCGATCTGATCTTTCTGCTTTTGGCGCCTGAGGGAGCGGGGGCAGATCACTTGCGGGCCTTAGCCCGAATTTCGCGTTTGCTGCGCGAGCCTGGTTCAATTGACAAATTGCGCGGCTCGCATGACCGCGCCGCGCTTTATTCCGTGTTGACCGAGCCTCTTGCGTCTCATGCCGCTTAAGAGGCTTTGAAAGCCTAGTGAACGCTCACTGCGGCCAGATCGTTTTCCATAGCGTTTGCAATAGCCGCGTTAAGGCTATCGGTAAGCGCTAACGGGGTACCATCGGCTGTGTAAACTGCAAAGAGGTCGATCCCGTCTGGGACGCCAGTAAGCTGCGGAAACAGCTTTTTCACATCTATTGCCTTCAGGGGCCGGATGTAAGCGATCTCGCCATTACCAAGAAGCGCAAACTCGTTTGAGCTTATAACGCTGCTATCGGCAACGAGGTGTTTTAGTTCATGTTCCATCTTACCCTCCCAACGCGATACTCTAGTATGCTACAAAGTTATCGCGTTCCACTTGTGACGTTACGTCACGATGTCAGTCTTTTTGCACAATGCCGATTTTACGAAGTGACGGCTCGATTTCCGGCCGTTCCAAATCAATGATTAAGAGATCATTTTCGACTCAGCGGATACAACTTGGACACCTTCAGCAAGGACGAACACTCTTTGAAACTGACGCGTTGCAATGCCCCCGTGCAAGTATGTTCTCGTTTTGTCATTGTTTTGTTTGCCGCTAATTATTAGTTGGTTAGCTTGAAGCCAAATGTCCAGTTGCACTCAATGCAATCCTGCCACGGCGAGCGTTATGCGAAGCTTCTCCACGGCGCAATCGGCGGGAGAAAATTGCTCGATGTTGTACGGGGATAACCATCAGGCTGCTTTCTGGCGATGCGATCAAGGGCCCGTTCCAGGCCGCCAAACCCCAATAGCAGAGGCTGCCAGGAAGAGAAATTTGTGTCATCGTGCAAAAGTCCTTTGTAAGCGACGTTTACAAACTTTGACGGAACTTAGCGACTAACCATGGCGGCAGATATTTCATTGCTGATATAGATTAGGCCGATCAGATTTCAACCTGTTACGACATCGCAGCAAAGGCTGGTCATTGCCGCTTTCTGAATCCGATGACACCCTTCATTCAGAAATTTTCTAGCGTTAACCTCTGCGCTTAAAAGTCAAGGTTCGCAACATTGAGCGCATTTTGCTGGATGAATTCGCGGCGCGGCTCGACGACATCGCCCATCAGGCGGGAAAATATTTCGTCCGAATCGTCCAACTCGCCAGGTTTGACCTGTAGCAAAGTGCGGGCATTGATATCGAGCGTCGTCTCCCAAAGCTGCTCGGGGTTCATTTCGCCCAAACCTTTGTAACGCTGCATCGTGACGCCCTTACGCCCTGCTTCATAAACCATTTCCAGCAGGCTACGGGGGCCATAAACTGGGGTAACCACGCCCTTGCGGCGTAAAGTCGCCGCGGCGCCATAAACATCCAGCAGATGGGCGGAGAGTTGGTCAAGTTTGCGTGCGTCAGCCGATGCAATGAGTGCTTTGTCCACCGCATGAGCCTCTTTGACGCCGCGAACCTCTCGCACAAAACTAAGCCCGCCGTCCTCATTGAGGTCGCCCACCCAACCGCGCTCAGTTTCATCCGACAATGTGTCGAGCCGTGCAGCGATTTTTTGAGCAAGTGCGCGCGCCTCAGCATCCTCGACAAGCACGCGAGGATTGAGAGCGCCAGCCACCGCCGCCTGCTCTACAATTTCGCGTGAATAACGGCTATGCAATCCGTCAAGCAGCGTTCCCATGGAGCGTGCCTTTTCCAACACCTGGCGGAGATCGTTACCGGAGATTTCCTCGCCATTGCCAAGCGTCAAAATGGCATCTTCGATGCCACCGGCAATCAGGAAGTCCTCAAACGCGCGCTGGTCTTTCTGATAGCTTTCCGAAGCGCCGCGCTTCACTTTGTAAAGCGGCGGCTGCGCGATATAGAGATAGCCCGCGTCGATGAGCGACGGCATCTGGCGGTGAAAGAAGGTGAGCAGCAGGGTGCGGATGTGCGCGCCGTCCACGTCCGCGTCTGTCATGATGATAATTCTGTGATAACGCAACTTGGCCAAGTCGAAGTAATCGCGCCCAATGCCCGTGCCGAGCGCTGTTATAAGCGTGCCGATCTGCTCTGAACCCAGCATTTTGTCGAACCTGGCGCGCTCTACGTTGAGAATTTTACCCCGCAATGGCAGCACGGCCTGAAACGCGCGGTCGCGGCCCTGTTTGGCGGAGCCGCCAGCCGAGTCGCCCTCGACAATGAACATTTCGGATTTGGCCGGATCGCGCTCCTGACAATCCGCAAGTTTACCCGGTAGGCTCGCCATGTCGAGCGCCCCTTTGCGCCGGGTCAGTTCACGCGCTTTTCGAGCGGCTTCGCGAGCGAGAGCAGCCTCCGCGATTTTAGCGATAATCAGCTTGGCTTCCGATGGATGCTCCTCGAACCAGGAGCCAAGCGCGTCGGACATCGCGGACTCGACGACAGGGCGCACCTCCGACGAAACCAGTTTATCCTTCGTCTGGCTGGAAAACTTCGGGTCGGGCACCTTAACGGAAAGCACGCACGTCAGTCCCTCACGCGCATCATCGCCAACAATGGCGACCTTATCCTTTTTCGCGGTGCCAGCGACATAGGTGTTCACGGTGCGCGTCAACGCGGCGCGGAACCCGGCCATGTGGGTTCCGCCGTCGCGCTGCGGAATGTTGTTGGTGAAGCAAAGGACGGTTTCGTGATAGCCGTCGTTCCACCACAGCGCCGCTTCCACACCCAGACCGTTCTGCTCGGTTTTAATATAAATTGGCGCGCTGATGATCGGCGTGCGAGCGCGGTCTAGGTAGCGCACGAAAGCCTCCAGGCCGCCCTCATACATTAACTCTTCGCGCTTCGGCTCCACGCCGCGCAAATCCTCCAGGATGATCCGCACGCCCGAATTCAGAAACGCCAGTTCACGCAGCCGATGTTCAAGCGTTGCGTAGTTGAATTCCACGTTCGTAAAAGTGTCGGTGGAGGGGGTGAAGCTGACGCGGGTGCCACGCTTGCCATTCGCGTCGCCTGTCACTTTGAGCGGTGCAACGGGCACGCCGTGCTCGAACGCCATGGTGTGCTCTTTGTCTTCGCGCCAGATGGTCAAATCCAGCCGCGATGACAGAGCATTGACGACCGACACGCCGACGCCGTGCAGACCGCCGGACACTTTGTAGCTGCCGCCTTGCTCGTTCTGGAATTTGCCCCCCGCGTGCAGTTGGGTCATGATGACTTCGGCGGCGGATACGCCTTCCTCCGTGTGAATGCCCGTGGGGATGCCGCGTCCGTTGTCTTCAACCGTCACCGAGCCGTCAGCGTTCAGCGTGACGCTGGATCGGTCGCAATAGCCCGCAAGCGCCTCGTCAATGGCGTTGTCCACGACCTCGTAAACCATGTGGTGCAGGCCGGAGCCGTCGTCGGTGTCGCCAATATACATGCCCGGGCGCTTGCGCACCGCGTCCAGCCCCTTAAGGACTTTGATCGAGTCCGCGCCGTATTCGCCCGACGTCTCTTCGAGCCTTAACGCTTTACTCATGGAGCATACATCCTTCTTGCGGGCTGATCGTCTTGCAACGAGGCGCCGCCTCTAGCGACTTCGGCGGGCATGATCGCACCGTCCGAAACATGAAAAAACTGAGCCTGACCCCGAAGAGCCGCAAAGTCGGCCGGATCGGTTCCCGTAAGCCATGCCTGACTATCTAACGTAATAATATCCTTGAATAAAGCCTCCCGCCGCCCTTCGTCCAGATGCGCCGCGATTTCATCCAGAAGAATGATTGGCGCAAAGCCGCCACGGGCGGTTTTCACTACCTCCGCCTGCGCCAGAACGAGGCCGATGAGCAAAGCTTTTTGCTCCCCCGTGGAGCATAGTCTTGCGGGCATATCCTTGGGGCCGAACCGCACCGCCATATCGGATGCGTGCGGCCCTGACAACGTGCGCCGCGCAGCCCGATCCCGGTTACGGCAATCGCGAAGTTTGTCTGCATACGTGTCTTCGATCTCCACGGCAGGAGTAAGGCGAACCGCGTCTTCAAGCTCGCCTTCCACGCGAACTTCCGCCCATGGAAACGGCCCGGTGGATTGCGCATCGCGGCGCGCCTCGATGACTGCGCGCAGCAACTCGACGGCGTCAACACGGGCGGCGGCGATGGCGACCGCGTGCTCCGCCATTTGCCGCTCGTAAGCGTCGAACAGGCGCGAATTGTACTGACCCGTCTCTAGCAGGCGGTTGCGCTGGCGCATAGCGAGCTCAAAGCGGGCAAGCTGGCTGCGATGACTGGGCGCGCAAATGGCGGTGAGCCGGTCGAGGAAGCGGCGGCGCTCGACGGCTGGGCCGGTGAACAGGCCGTCCATGGCGGGGATAAGCCACATCACGGCGGCGAGGTCGCCAAGCGCGTTGGAGCTGGCGCGTTCCTCACCATCGATTTTGACGACGCGACCGGGACGGCGGCGGGACTTTTGTGGGACAAGTCCCGTTCCCGCAGAGACAATTCTGCTCTCAAGGCTCAGTCTCGCCGATACGCTCCAGCCCTCGCTCGCGCCCTGGCGCGTTAACTCCGCCGCATTCGCTCCGCGCAGGCCCTTGCCGGGCGCCAGAAGCGACACGGCTTCCAGTGAGTTGGTTTTGCCTGCGCCGTTAGACCCCGTCAGAACCACAATTTGCGGGCTTAGGTGCATTGATGCCGAACGTACATTGCGGAAATCGGTCATCGTCAAGCGGACAAGGTACGGTCTGGCGACGGCGTTTTCCATCAACATGCCAGTATTTTTCGCGGCATGGAGGTGCGGCGCATTGTTGTTGCCTCGGATTGGCTTGCGAATTCGCGCTAAACCCGCATTGGCATCAAGACATAAAGAGCGGCGCTGTCGCTCGCATCTTGTATGACGGCCGGAGAGCTTGGGTCGGAGAGCTTAAACTGAAGCGTTTCGTTGCCAAACTGTGTTGATATATCCAATAGATAGCGAGCGTTGAAGCCAATTTCCAGTGGCGTGTCTGTATAAGATACGTCGAGTTCTTCGGTCGCGGAGCCCGAGTCAGGGTTATTTACGGATAGAGTGAGTTTTTCGGCCCCGATATTCAGTTTCACCGCACGGCCTTTGTCGCTCGACAGTGTCGAAACCCTATCTACCGCACTAATGAATTCAGCGTTGGATATCTTCATAATCTTGTCGTTGCCCGCGGGGATAACGCGGGCATAATCCGGGAACGAGCCGTCGATCAGCTTCGATGTTAGGATAATGTCGCCAGCCGAGAAGCGGATGCGGTTTGCGGATAGCTCGATCGCGACCGCGCCATCCTTGTCGGTGATGAGCTTGAGCGCCTCGACCACGGTTTTGCGCGGCACGATTACGCCGGGCATACCTTTTGCGCCCTCTGGGAGAGCGACGTCCATTTGCGCGAGCCGGTGTCCGTCAGTCGCGACGGCGCGCAATGAGGCCGCGCCTGCCTGTTCGACCGCGTGCAGGTAAATGCCGTGCAGGTAATACCGGCTGTCGTCGGATGAAATTGCGAAGCGCGTTTTCTCGATGAGCTTGCGCAGGTCGCCTGCGGGCACCTCGAATTTGTGCGTCATCTCGCTTTTGCCGAGGTCGGGGAATTCATCGGCAGGAAGCGCGGCGAGCGAAAACTTTGCGTGGCCTGAGGTTAGCATAACCCGCGCGTCGCCCGCCGCTCGCGAAAGCTCGATGCGGGCCGCGTCGGGGAGCTTTCGCACGATATCATGCAGCAGATGGGCGGATACCGTTGTGCCGCCCTGGGCTTTGGTTTCGGCGGTCAGTGTGTTGACAACCTCGATGTCGAGATCGGTGGCGCGCAGTTTCAAGCCGTCAGCCGCTGCCTGAATCAGCACGTTTGAAAGGATCGGAATCGTTCCCTTGCGCTCAACGACGCCGGTAACGTGTTGCAATGCCTTAAGAAAAACACCCTTGTCCGTAATCAACCGCATGTTTGCCCCATCTTTTTGTTTTTGCCCTGGCTTGGGCTGCCAGCCTCTCATTCAAGAGCTGATCGTAGCATGCCTTGTTCAGGATAACACGCCATAGTGGCGAACGCGCAAGAACGTGGTTGCGCGTTTATAGTGGTTTTCACAGGATAATGAGCGAGGTAGCGCTGCTCGACCGCTGGAATGATCGCGCGGCGCTTCACGGCCTCACAATCAATCGCGCAGCAGACGCTTCAGAGTTTCGACGTCATCGCCAAGCGATGGATCCTGACTGAGCAACTCCTCGACTTTGCGAATCGCGTGCAGCACCGTGGTGTGATCCCGACCGCCAAAACGGCGCCCGATTTCCGGCAGCGAGCGCGCTGTCAGAGTTTTTGCGAGGTACATGCCGATCTGGCGCGGGCGGACGATGGAGCGGTTGCGGCGGCTGGACAGCAGATCGCCGCGCTGCACGCCAAAATGTTTGGTCAGCACGCGCAGGATGTCGTCAATCTTCACGCGCCTGGGGTCTTTGCCGCGCACCAGGTCTGAAATGATCGTTTCGGCGGCTTCGATGCTCACCTGCTGTCCGGTTAGCTGATAGGCAGCCGAGAGGCGAGTCACGGCGCCTTCGAGTTCGCGTCCGCTTTCGGTGAGTTGCGATGCAAGAAAATCGACTACGGCGTCTGGTATGGCGAAGCCGGGGAGTTGCTCGGCGCGTTCCTGAGCGCGGCGCTTCAGGATTTTGAAACGCAGGTCGTAATCCAGCGCGCCCAGTTCGGTGACGAGGCCGCCCGACAGGCGCGAACGCATGCGTGCGTCAAAGCTTTCGAGGCCGGTTGGCGCACAATCCGAGGCGACGACCACCTGCTTGCCGCCATCGATAAGCGAATTCAGCGTGTGGCAGAATTCCTGCTGAAACGTACGGCCCTGCAGGAACTCCATGTCGTCGATCAGCATGAGGTCGATGCCACGCAGCTTTTCCTTGAACGCCGGCGCGTCTTTCGCCTGTAGCGCTTCCGCGAAGCTGTACATGAAGCGCTCGGCCGTAAGATAAAGCACCTTGGCGCGCGGCTTTGCGCGTTTCACCTCCCAGGCGATTGCGTGCAGCAAATGAGTTTTACCCATGCCGACTTTGGAGTGGATATAGAGCGGGTTGTAACGCAAGGGCTGGCTGGCGACGGATTCGGTGACTTGCATCGCGGCTGCGTAAGCGAACCGGTTCGATCCACCGACGACGAAAGAGCCAAATGTGTAGCGGCTGTCAAGCGGCGAGCCGTCGAACCCATCGCAGCCGGTACGCATGTCACGGATTTTGTCGTCAATACCAAAGCCGGTTATGACGGGATGACTTTCCGGTCGCGGGAGAGAGCTTTCGACAGAGCGCGATTGCACCGGGACGAAGGCCGCGTGAGGCTGGCGGACACGAAACTCTAATTTGCTAGCGCCATTCAACTCCTCGTTGCAGCATGCGAGCAAGCGTTCTGAGTAATGCGATTGCAGCCAGTTGCGCAGAAACTTTGTCGGCACCGAGACTTGCACTATGCGACCATCATAGGCGTCAAGCTCTACCCGACCGAACCAGCTTGTGAAGACGTCCTCGCCAAGTTCGGCCCGAAGCCGGGATTGGACGCGGCGCCATTTGTTTTCAATTGTCGTCGATTCTGCTGCTACTTCCATAACCAAACCCCGCTATTTACATGGCGCAACGCGCAAGTCATTCTTTGGCCAAGTTAATGGCCATTGCCGTCGTTATCTGACGACGCCGCTTCTAGGCGGCCTTATCGAGAATGAGAGATTGTCCCTTTATGCAACTGACCGCTTTGCCCTCGCTAGAGCGGTCAATCAGTTCCAGCCGCCTTACAGTCGACGCGCGAAGCCGCTCGACATTAGATGCGGGCACGGAACTTCTAGCCAACAGCCATGAAGGAGGCAAAACGTCGAACGAGTAAACGGGAGAAGACGCAGCAGGCAGGCGTGTTAGTCCTAGCCACCCGGCGCGGCGACGTACAAAAATGGCGTCGCTTAGCGCAATGGAAAGAGACCGGCAGTACAGGCTTTTAAGCCCGTCACGCCATCCGCTGTTCTCAGTGATGGCGCGCGCTGGTGAACGGGTTGGCGCCATTGAAAGTCTTGCCGCATGATTTGCATACGGGCGCGGTTTGGATGCGCGTGTTGCGCGCTTGGCCTTCATCGCGCGCCATGCGCTTTCCCCGGCATCGCCGCCAGCAAAGCGGAATGTTGCTTCAGTCGAAATCAATTTCCCCTCCTGCTCATTAGCAGTCGCTTACGGAAATGGCTCGCATACGCAACACATTGCGCGCCAACAAAAATCCGGTAGCAACGTCTAACAACCTTGCACTGTACAAAATAAATAGGTTTAAAATGCCTGCGGCTACTTACCGCAAACCTGACAGAAACCTAACGCATTACAGGAACAAAAGTTTTGGAGGAAAATCCTCCCGTTCGGATGAAAACACTATATCGTTCGGGCTTCGCTTGCGCAACCCTGCCGCATCGCGATGACTTCTAGAGGCGGCCAGAACTTTAGCCTCCGTAACGACACCAGTGATCCGTGAGTCGCGGATCATTGGTTAGTGCGCTGAATCTAATCGAAAATCGGATCGAAGCAAAAGTGTGATCCAGATACGGCGCGTCAATATATTTGTTGCTAAAGCGAGTTTTTTTCCTTGATTATTTTTGCAACATCTCTGCAACCTTTAGTTGCAAAACACAACTTATCTCTTAATTCCATGATTTCGCTCGATATTGACGCTATTAATGATTGTTTTGCATTTTCTTTGAGGCGGAGCGCGTGTCTAAAGGGCAACATATATGTATCCGTAAGATTCAGCGCTGTTTAGAGCGCGCCAGTAGGGTTAAAAACCGGCTACGAGCAGAATTTATCATAAAAAACCGCCGAAGCGAATATCGCTACGGCGGCTAAAATTAACAGAAATATCAAGGTTTATTAGGCGGCGAGTGCGTGTATCCGGCTGCTTAATCTTGAAATTTTACGTGACGCCGTGTTCTTATGAAGAACGCCTTTTTGCGCCGAACGCATAATTTCAGGCTGTGCATTACGCAGCGCTTCAGCGGCGGCGGCCTGATTACCAGAAGCAATCGCTTCTTCGACTTTGCGCACGAAAGTACGCATGCGGCTCCGGCGCGCTTTGTTGATATCCGTGCGGCGCACAGCCCTGCGTGCGGCCTTCTTTGCTGATTTCGTATTTGCCATTCAATGCCTTCACCGGACGCATGACTTTGTGTCACCGTCGTCTGCTAAAACTGTTAATGTTGATGTATAACGACACGATTTTGCCGCGTCAACACTCTGGCTCATAGCTTCATACGCTTCTTTATTGTTATGACAGTTTTTGACAAGGCGCGAGTAACAGGTGAGGGCATGAAAACTCTGGTAACGGGCGTAGCGGGCTTTATTGGCTCCTATGTCGCAAAAGCCCTTTTGAAACAGGGACATAAAGTTATTGGGGTCGACAGTCTCAATGACTATTATGACCCTTTATTGAAGCACGCACGCCTTAATCCGCTCACAAAACTCCAGAATTTTCGATTCATAAAACTTGATCTCGCGAATAGACAAGCCATAGAAGAGCTTTTCGCCGAAGAGCGTTTTTCAGCCGTTGTGCATCTGGCGGCGCAGGCAGGGGTGCGCTATTCGCTCCACAACCCGCACGCTTATATCGAGTCCAACATTACCGGCTTTCTGAATATTCTGGAGGGTTGCCGTCACGTAAAGGTCGCTCATCTTGTCTTCGCATCATCCAGTTCGGTTTACGGCGCCAACGCAAAAACGCCGTTCAGCGTGCATGATGGGGCCGACCATCCGGTTAGTCTCTATGGCGCGACGAAAAAAGCGAATGAGATGATGGCTCATTCCTACGCACATCTTTACGGGTTTCCTGTCACTGGCTTGCGGTTTTTTACTGTTTATGGGCCATGGGGCCGCCCTGATATGTCGCCGTTTATCTTCACGCGCAAAATACTGGGCGGCGAGCCAATTGACGTGTTCAATCACGGCCGTCACCAACGCGATTTCACCTACATCGACGACATCGTCGAGGGTGTGGTGAAGACGCTGGCACAGCCAGCGGTTCCTCAGGCCAATTGGAACCCGGCGACGCCCGATCCAGCCTCATCGTCAGCGCCCTATCGGCTTTACAACATCGGCAACAATAATCCCGTCGAGTTGATGCACTTTATTGCCTGCATCGAGAAGGCGACGGGCAAGAAAGCCATCATGAACATGCTGCCAATGCAACCTGGCGATGTGCTGGCGACATACGCTGACATTGACAGTCTGACGGCTTTAACCGGCTTCAAACCTTGCACTTCTGTAGAAACTGGTATCGAACGTTTTGTCGGCTGGTATCGTGATTTTTACAGCGTATAATTTAGCCGCGCGTAGTTTCGGGTTTGGCGGGCCAATGCCCCCATCGCATGGGCGCGAGATAACTGGCTGCGCGGTAATGCTGCTCCGCCGTGTAAGGCCCCATGAACCTGGCCAAATCCTCGGACGAACGTACGAAAAAGCCGTTGAGGCCAAAAGCGTCGCACCCCACCAGCGACAACCCCAACTCCGCGCCGAGCAATTCAAGGGATTTAAGGCTGGCGCCATACCAGTTCGAGCCATCCCATATTGCATCCGCCCGGTAAGGAACGACGAATTTGTAAGGCGCCGGGATCGAGGCGTTATACTCGATCGCGGCAACGCGCGGCCTAAAATCGCGCATCGCTTGCCATATATAATACGTGTTCATGTCCACATCGACGGACAGGTAATCGAACGCGAGCGGGGCGTCCGCCTTGTTGAGCAAGGGCGAAATATTATCGGTCGTGACCATCGATTCGACAAGTTTGAGTTGGCCGGAGCCTAGCTGCGCCGCGAAATCGCGCCGGATAGCAGCGGCGTTCTCAGCGTTACCCTCAACCCACACGCCCGACCACCCGAGCGTCAGCAGCAGCCGCGTGGTGTTCTCCCGCCCATTGCCAACGCCGATCTCGATGAAAGTTTTATCCCTCACGCCGATGCGCCGGAAAATTTCGGCAATCACGCCGTCCTCCGGTCCTTGGCTGAACATCTGCGTGTTGTTGCGGCAAAGCTCGCGCGTATCTGTGGTAGCGGCGATACGCGATTGCAGCATCTCGAACCGTAAGTCGGCCAGCATCCGCCATAGTTCTTTTTGTGTGAGGTCGCTCATTAACTGCGCCTAAACTGCGGTGCGCGCTTTTCCTCGAACGCGGCCATCCCCTCTATCTGGTCTTCCGTGCCGAACAGCGAGTAAAACGCGCGGCGCTCAAAGGCCACGCCGTCCGCCAAGGGCGTCTCGAAAGCGCGGTTTACCGCCTCTTTCGCCAACATGACGGATGGTAGCGATAGAGCGGCGATTTTATCCGCCGCTTTCATAGCCTCGCCGAGCAACTCAGCGGCGGGAACAACCCTGGAAACCAGGCCGCAGCGCTCGGCTTCCACTGCGTCCATCATGCGGCTGGTCAGCACCATATCCATGGTCCTGGACTTGCCGATGAAGCGCGCCAGCCGCTGCGTGCCGCCCAATCCCGGGATGACGCCCAGCATGATTTCCGGCTGGCCAAACTTGGCCGTGTCGGCGGCGATGATAAAGTCGCACATCATCGCCAGTTCACAGCCGCCGCCGAGCGCAAACCCTGACACCGCCGCGATCACCGGCTTTCGCACACGCGACATGTAATCCCAGTCGCCAATGAAATCGTCGCCAGAGCTTTTGCCGCGCATCTCCTTGATGTCCGCGCCCGCCGCGAACACCTTCTCCGACCCGGTGATGACGATGGCGCCGACGCCCGCATCTGCCTCGAACGCTGCCAGCGCCACGTTAAGTTCAGCGATAAGCGCGGAGGAAAGCGCATTCAGCGCTTGCGGCCGGTTCAATGTGATTAACCCTACGCGACCGCGCATCTCGGCGATGATGTTGTCGTAAGTCATTTCATTCCTAACCGTTTTTCATTCAGGCATCATTTGCCCGATAGAAAGGCGATGGGCAAGCGCGCAAGCGCTTTAGGCCTTTCGCAAAAACCCTGTAGAGGTTATTTTCGCTACAAACTTGATAAACGCCGGGTTTTATACAGGCGTGATCCGAGGGGGCACATGACCGGCGACATCATTCTTTCGACGGCGGATCTCACGAAAGAATTCAAAGGGTTTGCCGCTGTGCAGGCGGTTAATCTGCAAGTGCGTCGCGGCACGATTCATGCGCTCATCGGCCCCAACGGTGCGGGCAAGACAACCTGTTTCAACCTGCTGACAAAGTTTCTCAACCCCACGCGGGGGGCAATTACATACAATGGGCAAAACATCACGGCGATGCCGCCCGCGAAGATTGCCCGGCTCGGCCTTGTCCGCTCGTTTCAGATTTCTGCTGTATTCCCGCATCTAACGGCGCTTGAAAATGTGCGCATCGCCCTGCAGCGGAAGCGTGGGGACAGCTTTTATTTCTGGCGTTCCCAGCGCTCGCTGGACGACCTGAACGGCGCAGCCCTGGAGCTTGTCCGCGCGGTTGGGCTGGAAGACTACGCCCACGAGCTTGCCGGAGAACTAGCCTATGGCCGCAAGCGCGCGCTGGAAATTGCAACTACGCTAGCCCTTGATCCGGAAATGTTGCTGCTCGATGAGCCAATGGCGGGCATGACGCAGGAGGACATCGACCGCATCACGGCGCTCATCCGCCGCGTTTCGGTGAACCGGACGATCCTGATGGTGGAGCATAACCTTTCCGTCGTCGCCAATCTCTGTCAGCGCATTACAGTGCTGGCGCGCGGCAAAATCCTCGCGGAAGGGGATTACGAGACCGTGTCGAAAGACCCGCGCGTTATCGAAGCTTACATTGGGGTTGGCCATGCTTGATGTCTCCTTGGCCAATATGGCCCCTAGCCTAGCCCCGGCGGACACGGTTCTCGCGGTAAACAATCTCGAAGCCTGGTATGGCGAAAGCCACGTGCTGCATGGCATGACGTTTCACATCCGTTCCGGCGAAGTGGTGACGCTGCTTGGCCGCAACGGCGCGGGCAAGACGACCACGATAAAATCCATCATGGGTGTGCTGCCGAAACGGCGCGGTTCGGTGGTGTTTGAGGGGCGCGAAACCATAACGCTGCCGCCGCGCACGATTGCAAGGGCGGGCATTGCGTGGTGCCCGGAGGAGCGCGGTATTTTTTCCAGCTTGTCGGTCGAGGAAAACTTGCTGCTGCCGCCCGTTGTGAAGCCCGGCGGCCTTGAACTTAACCGCATCTTTCAGCTTTTTCCGAACATCAAAGAGCGCTTGTCCAGCCCCGGCACGAAACTGTCTGGTGGCGAACAACAGATGCTCGCCATCGGCCGTATCCTGCGCACCGGCGCGAAAATGCTGCTTCTCGACGAGCCGACTGAGGGTCTCGCGCCCGTCATCGTGCAGCAGATCGGCCGCACCATCGCCAGCCTGAAAAACGAGGGGTTCACCATTCTGCTCGTGGAGCAGAATTTTCATTTCGCCGCCACCGTGGCCGACCGGCACTATGTGGTGGAGCAAGGGCGGATTATCGACATGATCCCCAACGCGGAGCTTGAACATAACAGGGAGAAACTGCACCGTTATCTACGAGTATGACGTAAGCGGCAAAAAGAGTTAGGGAGGAGACTATGACGATAAGACAACTCGCGGCGGCAGCGATCATCTCGGCAAGCGCCGTTATTTCAGCCAGCGCGCAAACGCCGGTGAAAATCGGCGTGTTGACGGATATGTCGGGCACTTATTCTGATCTGGCAGGCCCGGGTTCGGTATGGTCGGCGAATAAAGCTGTTGCAGACTTCAACGCCACATCGAAAGCCGTCAAGGCCGAGGTCATCTTCGCTGACCATCAGAACAAGGGCGACATCGCGTCAGGCATCGCACGCCGGTGGTACGACACGGAAAATGTTAACGTCGTCGTCGATCTGGTCACGTCTTCCACAGCGCTTGCGGTCAACGAAATCGCAAAAGAAAAGAACAAGGTCGCCCTTGTCTCCGGCGCTGCATCGTCGGATATCACCGGCAGTAAATGCAACGCAAACACGCTGCACTGGACATATGATACCTACGCTCTCGCCAACGGCACCGGCACCGCAGTTGTAAAAACCGGCGGCAATACATGGTTTTTCATCACCGCAGACTATGCTTTCGGGCAGGCGCTGGAGCGTGACACATCGGCGGTCGTGACGGCCAATGGCGGGAAGGTTCTGGGATCAGTCAAGCATCCGTTCCCGGCCCAGGATTTCTCATCATTCCTGCTTCAGGCGCAAAGCTCGGGAGCAAAAATCATTGGTCTTGCAAACGCTGGGGCTGACACGACCAACGCGATCAAGCAGGCGTCCGAGTTTGGCATTGTGCAGAACGGGCAGAACCTGGCCGGATTGCTGGTGTTCATCTCCGACGTAAATGCGCTGGGGTTGAAAACGGCGCAAGGGCTGATTTTCACCGAAGCGTGGTATTGGGATCTGAATGACGGCAACCGCGCCTTCGCCAAGGAATTCGCGGCGGCGAACAACGGCAAACACCCGACCATGGTGCATGCTGGCGTGTATTCATCCGTCATCCATTATCTCAAGGCGGTCGAGGCGCTGAATAGCGCGGCCGATGGCGCGGCGACCGTCGCCAAAATGAAGGCGACTCCGACTGAAGATAAGCTGTTCGGCAAAGGCTCGGTGCGGGCGGATGGCCGCAAAATCCACGACATGTATCTGTTCGAGGTGAAGAAACCCGAAGAGAGCAAAGCCCCTTGGGATTACTACAAACTGCGCGCCACAATTCCGGCCGCGCAAGCCTGGCGTCCGCTGGAGCAGAGCGCCTGCCCGCTTGTGAAGAAGTCCTGAACAACATGAGAACCATCGCGCCGGATGGAAATTCCGGCGCGATGGTTTCTCTCGAAGGCTGCAATCATGTTTGAACTGCTCGGCGTTCCGCCCCAGGCATTATTCGGCCAGCTTTTGCTCGGTCTGATTAACGGCTCGTTTTACGCGATCCTTAGCCTTGGTCTGGCGGTGATTTTCGGCCTTCTGAACATTATCAATTTCAGTCATGGCGCGCAATATATGATGGGCGCGTTCGTGGGCTGGATGCTGCTGAACTACGCGGGCGTCGGCTACTGGGCCGCCCTTATCTTAGCGCCACTGCTTGTCGGCGCGACGGGGTTCATCATCGAGCGGTTTTTGATCTCCCGTCTCTACAAGCTAGATCATCTTTACGGCCTGCTGCTCACCTTCGGCCTCGCCCTTATTATTCAGGGGATATTTCGCAACCAATACGGCTCTTCGGGGCTGCCATACAGCATCCCGGTGGAACTGTCGGGCGGCCAAAATCTTGGCTTCATGTATCTGCCAAACTATCGTGCGTGGGTGGTCGTTGCATCGCTCACAGTTTGCCTGGCGACCTGGCTCGTCATTGAAAAGACGCGGCTTGGATCGTACTTGCGCGCCGCCACAGAGAACCCGACGCTGGTCGGCGCGTTTGGCGTTAATGTTCCTCGGCTGATAACGCTTACTTACGGTTTTGGCGTTGCGCTCGCCGCGTTTGCCGGAGTGCTGGCCGCGCCGATTTACTCGGTCAACCCGAATATGGGCGCCGACCTGATTATCGTGGTTTTCGCGGTTGTCGTGATCGGCGGGATGGGGTCGATCCTTGGCGCGATCCTCACCGGCTTCGGGCTTGGAGTCGTCGAGGGGCTGACCAAGGTGTTTTATCCGGAGGCAGCCGCCACGGTCATCTTCATTATCATGATTATCGTGCTGCTGATAAAGCCGCAGGGGCTGTTCGGAAGGGCGCCGTAACATGGCCGTAACAATCGACGCGGCGACGGAAAAAGCTGCAAACGCGGCCTTGGCGAGCGCTGCTCCAGGGGCCGTGGCGCTGCACCGGGCCATATTTATTTCGCTGACGCTCCTGATCGTCGTCGCGCCGTGGTTTCTGTACCCGGTTTTTCTGATGAAGGTGATGTGCTTTGCGCTTTTCGCCTGCGCGTTCAATTTGTTGCTCGGTTATGGTGGCCTACTGTCATTCGGCCATGCCGCCTTTTTCGGCATGTCGAGCTATGTATGCGCCCATGCCGCGAAGGAATGGGGCCTAACGCCGGAACTGGCGATCCTATTAGGCACGGTTACAGCGGCGGCGCTCGGGCTTGTCTTTGGCGCGCTCGCCATCCGCCGTCAGGGCATCTACTTCGCCATGATTACGCTCGCGCTCGCTCAGATGGTGTACTTCTTCTCGCTGCAAGCGCCATTCACCGGGGGAGAAGACGGCATTCAGGCAGTGCCGCGAGGCAGTCTGTTTGGCGTGCTGAACCTAAGTGACGACAAGGTGCTTTATTATCTGGTCGCCGTGATTTTCATGGGCGGGCTATTGATGATCTACCGGATCGTGCATTCGCCGTTTGGCCAGGTGCTGAAAGCCATACGCGATAACGAACCTCGCGCCATCTCGCTCGGCTATGACGCTGACCGTTACAAGCTTATCGTGTTCATCCTGTCCGCGACTTTGGCCGGATTGGCGGGGGCGACCAAAGCCATAGTGTTCAATCTTGCGTCGCTGACAGACGTGCACTGGTCAATGTCCGGTGAAGTGGTGCTGATGACGCTTGTGGGCGGCATGGGGACGATTTTTGGCCCCATCCTCGGCGCGCTGCTGGTGGTTTCGATGCAGAACTATCTGGCGTCGCTCGGCGCTTGGGTCACGGTCGTGCAGGGCTGCGTTTTTGTCGTCTGCGTCATGGTGTTTCGCGAGGGCATCGCGGGCGTCATTTCCAAATGGATCGGCAAGCCTTTATAAAGTGCCAATCACAAGTTTACTGGAAGGTGAAAGTGATAACGAATGGCTGCAAAGTGCCAGGCGGGGGCGGCGGAAAGGGAGAGGCTCTTTGCACGGCGCCTTTGGCCGCAGAAGAAAGCTCAGGCAGACCATTTGTTTGCATAGAATTAACTCCGCCAGATGCTGAAATTCTAAAGCTCACCGTGACATTCCCGCGCGTTGCGCCGCTGCTCGGCCTGTTGGCCGCCACACGCGCTCGAACCATGTCCTTATAGCTTGCAGCTAAACCACGACTTGCGGATTGACGCGCGTTGGCCTGCGCGCCCGACAATCCGCGCGCTGCGGCAGATTGCGGGCTGGCCTGTTGTTTTGCCCGGTTACGCGTTTGGCGAGCCTCGGCTGGGTTTTTCCGTGCGGGTTTGACGTTCTTTTTCGGCGTTTCCGGTTTCCGCTCACTGGCTGTCTCGGGCAGCGGAGCTTCAGGGCTCGCCTCCTGCAGTTTTTTTGGCATATCAGGCGCAGGCCGCACCTCTTGCACCGGCGCGTCGTCTGGCTGCTGCATGCCATCCGGATCAATTTTTTCTGATGATGCTTCGTCAGCTTCCGGTTGAACTGGCTGCGATTGTTCTGGCAGCGCAGCCTGCGCAGATGATTCAGGTTCCTCCGCTGGAATTTCTTCCATCGGCGCTGCCTCCGTTTGTGCCGATTCTGGCGAAAGCAGCGTTTCTTCTATCTCTTTTGCCTCGCTCGCACTTGCAGCGGCGGACGCCTTAGATGCAGCCGCTGCCTGTTCTGACTCCGGTTCCTCCACAAAATCCAGCACATCGCTGGGCGCCAGCTCAACGCTAATCGCATTGGCATACTCATCGCTCGCGCCTTGAAAAATAACGTAAGTCGCAAGCGCGGCGAACGCCCCCAGATGAAATGCGAGGGAAATGATAATGCCCGCCTTTTTCGCCCGCGAACCGTCGTGCGGCAACTCTGTTTCTAGAGAAGCGTACCGCGCAGGCAGCCCAGAGTCGTTTACAGCTTCTTTACCCGCCGCGCGCGGATTTGCGGCTAAAACCGGTTGGAGCAAGGAAGCCGGTTTCGCGGTCAACTCACCATCCAGCGCACTAAGGCCGGTCAAAGCGCCAACACCTTCATCTTCGATATAATCTGACGCCAAATCTGTCTCATAAAAGCTGCGGAGGTTTGTAACTTTTGTCGTCTTGTTTAGTGCCCTTGGTAATTCATGATGTCTCTAACGACCCTTTTGACCAAACTAGCTGACTTTATAGTTAATTTTGTTGACGCCAAGGTTAAGGCGACACCATCAAACGAGTACTGAAAACGATCGAAGAGGATGGCTACTGTTCAGTCTCAAGCGCGGACTGGATCATAACAAGATCGCGCCAGGCAAGACGCTTGGCGATGGGCGTGCGGAGCAGGTAAGCCGGGTGCAGCGTGGCGATGGCGCGGCGCGGGCGCTCGCCTCCCTCATAAGTCAGCCATTTGCCGCGAAGCTTCATGATGCCGTCCTGTGCGTCTAGCATCTGCTTGGCCGCCGCACCGCCAAGCATCACCAGAATCTCCGGGTTGACCAAATCGATCTGGCGCTCCAGAAACGGCTGGCAAGCCTGGGTTTCCTGCGGCGTCGGAGTCCGGTTGCCAGGCGGGCGCCAATATACGACGTTGGTGATATGAGCGCTGCTTTCATCAAGGCCGATGGCGGCGAGCATTTGATCCAGCAGCCTCCCAGCGGGGCCGACGAACGGCGCACCCTCTAGGTCTTCCTCTCGCCCCGGCGCCTCCCCGATGAACATGATGCGAGCACTATCTGCGCCGCGCGAGAAGCAGAGATGCTTGGCGGTTTTTTTAAGCGGACAGCCATCGAAGCGCATAAGAAGCTCGCGTAACTCCGATATTGAAGCGGCAGACCGCGCCAGTCCGCGCGCCGCCACGGCTCCGGGGTCGGCAAGCGCGGCCGGGTTTCGGCTTGAGGGGGTTGCCTTCTCCACCGGCTTGATTGCGGTCGGCGCAGGAGCGGCGACAACGCGCTTTGGCGCGGCGGGCGGCGCGGCATTTTGCGCGGAAGGTGCATTGTTTGCAAACCAGTCGCGCCGGTCTGACGTTACAGCGTCACCAACGCCCATCGCCGCATACCAGTCCAGAATTCTGAGTGCGTCGTCGCGCGAGATGTTCATGCACTGAAATATCTCTGAAAAGATCGCCTGCGTCGAGGGTTCAACCGAAAAAACGCCGTATATATTGCACTGCGAAACGAATGGTTGACCGCGCCATCCTTCGCGCTTATCCACGCCCAGCACATGAATGGAGCCGCCGCTATGCCCGCTGAAACCCTGCCCGAACGCGAGACGATGGAATTCGATGTCGTGATCGTCGGCGCCGGGCCAGCGGGACTTGCCGCCGCGATCCGCTTAAAGCAGCTAGCCGCTGCAGCGGATAAGGAAATTTCCGTTGTGGTGCTGGAGAAAGGCTCTGAGGTCGGCGCGCACATTCTCTCTGGCGCGGTGATCGACGGTTCCGGGCTGGATGCGTTGCTTCCCAACTGGCGCAAGGACGGCGCGCCGGTGAAGCAGAAGGTGACGGAAGACCGTTTTCTGTACCTCGGCCCTGAAGGCGAACTAAACATCCCCACGTTCATCATGCCGCCATTGATGAGCAATCACGGCGCATATGTCGTCAGCCTCGGCAATGTTGTGCGCTGGTTGGGCGAGAAGGCGGAAAGCCTCGGTGTCGAGATTTACCCCGGCTTTGCTGCGGCCGAACTCATCACGGACTCGGAGGGCGCGGTGATGGGCGTCGCGACGGGCGATATGGGCGTGCGGCGCGACGGAAAGCCGGGGCCGGATTATACCCGCGGCATGGCGCTGCTCGGCAAATATGTGCTGATCGGCGAAGGCGCGCGCGGCTCACTCGCAAAGCGCATTATCCGGGAGTTCGAGCTGGACAAGGGCCGCGAACCGCAGAAATACGGCATCGGCATCAAGGAGTTGTGGGAGGTGAAGCCGGAGCATCACAAACCCGGCCTCGTGCAGCATACCCTTGGGTGGCCGCTTGACGACCGCACCGGTGGCGGCTCATGGATGTATCACTATGGCGAAAACCTGGTGTCTGTCGGTTTCGTCGTGCATCTGAACTATGAAAACCCGTACATCCATCCGTTTTGGGAGATGCAGCGCTGGAAAACGCACCCCGCCATTGCTCCAATGTTCGAGGGCGCCAAGCGCGTCGGCTACGGCGCTCGCGCGATCACCGAAGGCGGGTGGCAGTCGGTGCCGAAGCTAGCGTTTCCCGGCGGAGCGCTGATCGGATGCTCGGCAGGTTTTGTAAACGTGCCGCGCATCAAGGGTTCGCACAATGCGATGCTATCGGGGATGCTTGCGGCGGAAGCGGCGTTTGACGCGATTCAGGATGATCGTCACGGCGATGTCTTGGAAAGCTACGAGACAGCCTATCGCGCCAGCCCGATCTACAAGGAGCTAAAGCGCGTGCGGAACGTCAAGCCACTGTTATCTCGGTTTGGCACGGCGTTTGGCACTGTGCTCGGCGGCCTGGACATGTGGCTGAACACCGTGTTCGGCTTTCTGGGCTACACAATCGGGCATGGCAAGGCTGATTACGCGGGGACAAAACCGGCGGAGAATTTCACGCCTATCGTTTACCCGAAGCCCGATGGCCAGCTGACATTCGACATCGCGTCATCGCTGTTCATCTCGGGAACGAATCACGAAGAGGATCAGCCGGTGCATCTGGTGCTGACCGATCCAGCGATTCCGGTGAAGCACAATTTGCCGGTTTACGCCGAACCTGCGCAGCGATATTGCCCGGCGGGCGTTTACGAGATCGTGGAGGAGGCGGGAAAGCCGCGTTTCCAGATCAATGCACAAAACTGCGTGCACTGCAAAACGTGCGACATCAAAGACCCGTCCCAGAACATTACCTGGGTCACGCCCCAGGGCGGCGGCGGCCCGAACTACGCGGGGATGTAACTAATTCGCTATTTCCAGGCGCGCCAGAACGCGATCGAGTTTCGCCTCGATCCGTTCCGCGCGAGTCTCGTTTGCCTGATATAACACCAGGACTCCACGTAAGTCCGCATCCAAGCCTCGCGTAAAATAAAGGTCGGCAGTTATGAGTTGGCGCATTTCGGCCTGCCACGCCTGATTATCTGCGCTGAAACTTTTGAGATCGGATTCTAACCGCCGCACACTCTCGAGCGTTAGGTCTGCAACGTTAACTGTCTCAACTGCCATTTATCCAAAAAATACGCTTTATTACTGTAGCGCAATGTAAGGGGTAAAAAAGCCTCCAGCGACGCGGCGATCAGCCGTTTATCGAATGGCTGTCATTAGTCTGGGCGACGTAGTCATATGAATGCGATGCGGTGATTTCGTTTCCGGCTATTTCTGCCCGCCTTCTTTACGCCCTAACGCGCGCATTGCCAGATCGTGCGAAGGCGTTTTCGCCGCCGCTTCCTTGCGTTCCGAGTAGCGATCAACTAGCGTTTCGGCGTGCGGGCGGAGCAGCAGCGTGAAGCGCACCAGTTCCTCCATCACATCCACGATGCGGTCGTAATAGGCGGACGGCTTCATTCGCCCCGCCTCGTCGAACTCCTCGAACGCTTTGGCCACGCTCGACTGGTTGGGGATGGTGAGCATCCGCATCCAACGCCCCAGCAACCGCATGGTGTTTACGGCGTTGAACGATTGCGAACCGCCCGACACCTGCATCACGGCTAGAATGCGCCCTTGCGTCGGCCGGACGCCGCCCATGTTAAGCGGTAGATGGTCGATCTGCGCCTTCATGATCCCTGAAATATTGCCGTGCCGCTCCGGCGAGCACCACACCTGCGCCTCCGACCAGATCGAATGCTCGCGTAGCTCGTCTACCGCCGGGTGCTTGTCCCCCGCCACCTGGTCGGGAAGCGGCAAATCGGAAGGGTCGAAAATTCGCGTCTCGGCGCCGAAAAACTGCAACAGCCGCGCCGCCTCCTCTGTCGCCAGGCGGGAATAGGATCGCTCGCGCAAAGAGCCGTAGAGCAGCAGCACGCGCGGTGGATGCGATGGCGCGAGCCCTAATTCCCAGGCGAGATTTGAACGAGTGTAGCGTGCGTCAAGCGCGGGCAAATGGCCGGCGTCGGCAAGGGGGCGAAGTCTCATATCGAACTCATTTCAAAGTTTTAGTCAAAGCGTTGGGTATGCGGGCGAGTGCGGCAAATGCCGCAACAGCCATCACACCGATAACGGCCATCGTCCAGAGCGCCGCGGCCGCGCCAAAGCTATGCATAATCCATGCAAATATGAACGGCGCAACCGATGTTACAACCAAACGCACGGCGGTAAGGTTGCCCAGCCGCGCGCCATAGCCTTGCGCGCCGAACAATGCGAGCGGCACGGTTCCGCGCACGATGCTGGACAAGCCCGAGCCAAAGCCGAAAATTAACGCAAACCCGAAACCAACGAGCGGCCAGTTTATCCCTGCGATCAAAAACGCTGCGGCGACGGGAAGCATGGCGGAGGCGATAATCGCGAGCCGCACGGGATGCAAATCTCGTCCGAAGGTCATATTCAGAAGGCGGATGAGCACTTGCGCCGGGCCAAACAGGCTGGCCATTAGCAGCCCTGCGGCGCCGAAGCCCCCAGCAGCCATTAAAGGCACCATGTGCACCAGTAGAGCGGACAACACGAACCCGCCAAGCGTAAATCCAAGGAGTATAAGCTTGAACGCTTTCGGCCTATCGGCGATGTCAAGGCTTTCAGCGGCCGCTACGTTCACGGTCGCCTCGTTTGTCGCGCTGGTATTTTGATCCGGCATTCGCCGCGCCAGCATGATGTGGATGGGCAGGCATACGCCGAGATGCAGCGCCGCGAACAGCAGGTAAACGTCCCGCCATCCGATCCAGTCATTTAAAAAGCTGGTGAGCGGCCAAAACAGCGTCGAGGCGAAACCGGCGATCAAGGTCAGATGGGTGATGGAGCGCCGCGTGTCTTGCCCGGAGATTTGCGCAAGCGCGGCGAAAGCGGCGTCATACAGCACAAGTGTCGCGGCGGCTTCAAGCACAATAAGCGCGGCGACAAACGCTACGGGGCCTGGCGCCAGAGCGCATGCCGCCAGCGCGGCAGCGGCTCCAATAGACCCGGCGGTCATGACCTGCGCAGCGCCAAAGCGGTCCACCCAGCGGCCCGCGAACGGCGCGGCGAGCCCGCCCATCAGCAGCGCAGCGGAAAAGGCCCCGTAAATCCATTCAACTGTCCAGTTGAAATCCGTCGCCATGTCTGCAGCGAGGATGCTAAACGCATAGTAAAGTGTGCCGAGCCGATCACCTGCGTCGCGCCCAGTCCCCAAATAATTGCGGCGGTGGCTGTTTGTTCGGCCGCAGCATCGGAAGCCAAGGCGGTGCTAATGCGGCTTGCGTCAGGCTGAGTAAGGGTCATCGTTCGCCGTCGCTGCAGCACGATCCTGGGAGCGCCACGATAGCGAGCTTGCCAGCCTCCAGCACGCGATCCGTAACTTCAAGCCACGCCGTGGCCGCGACACGGAATGCCTCGCGGCCACGGTCGGTAAGCGTGAAAACCCGGCGCTCGCGGCCATTCACGACCTGCGCATCGCCTATGACATAACCGCCCGCCTCGAAATCGCTGAGGACGGGGTAAATCGTACCCTCGGATGGACTGCAACAGCCGTGCGTGGTCTCTTCGACGACGCGGACGATCTCGTAACCGTGCATGGGCCGCTGATGCAGCACGCACAGCACGAAGAATTTCGATAGCGACATCTTGATGGCGCCACTCCAATAGGCCCGATCCGTGTAATCGGGCGATGGATGCGGCGCAGACTTGAGAGACTTCGAGGGGCGAGGCATTTAGCATGCCTATACCTCGACCATCGAGGCGTCAAGGCAATATCAATGAATGGCTGGGGCGCCAGGGATCGAACCTGGGAATGGCGGAATCAAAATCCGCTGCCTTACCGCTTGGCTACGCCCCAACAGCGGCAAATCGAGAACGCCGCACCATAACCACAGCCCGCCGCGCCCGCAATGGCTTCTTCAAATAAGTCGCAGTTTCAGCGCGCTGGATCGCGAGGTGTTTTTCGGGTATCTTCGCTAATCCAAAAAATATGTTTCAAAACACTGGTTGCGCACGCCTGTCGCGCGCTCCGGACAAGCGTCTACAGGATATCATGAGTTTTACATTACCGATGGATGCGCCACTTGGCAAAAGCCTAAGCCGACTGGGCGTCAAACAGCTTGGTAAAGCGATGAGCCAGTTAACGCCAGAGGTTGGCGACCAGACCGGCGTCCATGGCGCAAGAAAATGCTTCAAACGCTTTCGCTCGCTTTTGCTGCTTGCCCGCCCGGGATTAGATCGCGAGGTCTTCGCGCGTTACAACACGGGCGTGCGGGACATCGCGAGGTGTTTTTCAACCACGCGCGACCGGCAGGCAATGTGCGAGAGCGTCTCCAAAATAGAGGCGGAAGCTCCACCCATCGCGGTGCGAACGGTCGTGACCGCTGCAAAAACGGCTCTTAAACTGGAGCCTGACGCTGCGGGGGTGGCAGACCATCGCAGCCAGCAAAAGGCTCTGGCGCAGCTTAAGTCGTTAAAGCGGGATTTTCGCTCGGTCAGCATCAATGTCGAACACTTTTCAGATATGAAAAAAGGCCTGATCGCCGTTTACGATGATGGCCGCAGCCGAATGCATGGCCTGCAGGCGCGCGCAGGCGTAGACGGCGAGGCCTTCCATGACTGGCGCAAATCCGTGCAACGGCATTGGCGGCATTTGCAGTTGCTTACCCTATGCTGGCCCGCCGCAATTCAGGAACAGGTGAGACAGGCGCGAACATTGTCGCAGCTACTGGGCGACGACCAGGATCTCTCCGTACTGCAGAATTTCGCCGTGGCGCGGCATGCAAGCCTCGGTTCAAAATCCGATGTCGCAGAGTTTCTGGCTTTCTGCGTAGCGCGGCAAGCTACATTGCGTGCCGCCGCCGAGGCGAATGGACGGCGGTTGTTCGCAGAAAAACCTGGCGCAATCGCCAGGCGGCTTGCGGCGTATTGGGAAGCGGGGCCGATAGCGACGGGATCGAACATTGAGACACGTCCGGCCATGTCGCAAGCTCTTGTTTTGGTGAAATAACTTAGTCACGCACCCCAGCAAATTTCAGCGGCAACGCGGTTGTGAACTTGACCTGCTCGACCGCAAAACTAGAGGTGACGTTTTTCACCTCGATCCGTGAGATAAATTTGCGATAAAATTCGTCAAACCGCTGAATATCGGGTACGGCGATCCGTAGCATGTAATCAGGCTCTCCGCTGATCCGGTAGGCTTCGATAATTTCCGGGAAGGTCTGCACCACGGCGTTGAAACGCTCAAGCCACTGAATGCTGTGTTCCCCGGTGCTGATGGCTATAAACACCGTGAGGCCGGCGTTTACAGCGTTCGGATTGATAAGCGCGACTCGGGCCTTGATGACCCCGTCACTTTCCAGCTTCTGTATCCGGCGCCAGCATGGCGTTGTTGAAAGCCCGACGGCCTTACCGACATCAGCAACAGCCATTGTGCAGTCTTTTTGGAGCAATTCCAGAATTTTGATGTCCGTGGCGTCTAGCATGGGTGACGGCTCCCAAGTTTTTTTTATTCTGAATTATGTAGTTAATAAACGTGATCTAAGTTTACGCAAAAGAAAAGAAAGTTTAGCAATACTTTTTAAGCACTTAAGGTTTTTCTTATAAGTCGTTGCATCTCCGGAACAAGGTCGGCTTCAAACCAGAGGTTGCGGCGCAGCCAGCCGTTATTGCGCCACGAGGGGTGCGGCAATGGTATGATAGTGCGTCCGCCGGGTTGCGCAAAGCCGCGTCGCCATTGAAGAATTGTCGCCGTCAGATTTGGTCTCAGCTCATCGGGGCCGAGATGCCACTTTTGCGCATACACGCCAATAACCAAAGTTAATGCAAAATACGGCAGCGTTGTAAATAGCCTTTGCCGCCATGCGAGGGCACACTCTTTGCGCGGGGGCAAATCCCCGCGATTGGCGTCATGCCCCGGAAAGCAAAACCCCATCGGCGTGATGGCAACCTTGGCGTCATCGTAAAACTCCTCCTCCGTCACACCCATCCACGCGCGAAGCCGCACGCCGGAAGGGTCGGAAAACGGCTTGCCCGATAAATGCGCCCGCATGCCTGGGGCCTGGCTGGCGATGCAGATACGCGCTGTGGAGCTAATGCGGAAAATCGGCCGCGGCTCGTGAGGCAATGGATGTCCTAATGGCTCATCCCGGCAGATACGGCACGCACGCATTTCATCGGAAAGCCGCTCAACAGCGCCGGGAACGGCGCGGCCATCGTGCATCTAAAATTCAACAATCATACGGTCTTCTGCGAGCGTGTAGCGGTTAACGTCCACGTCGGCGCGGCGGGCCAGCATCGCCTCGCTCATGTGAGTGAGAAGGATTTTGCGCGCGCCGATCGCGTCGTGTCTGCTGTCGATCATCTGGTAATCAAGATGCATATCGAGCCGAAGATCATACTGATAACATTCCATCAAATACAAATCGGTGCCCCACCCTGCCTCGATCACGGTGTCTACCCATCCCGTGTCGCCTGTAAACGCGAACACTTTGTCCCCTAGCTTGAAACGCAGGGCATAGGACGGCGCGCCCGAAAAGTGCCGCACCTCAAAAGCCTGCGTTTCAAACCCGTTAACGATTCGCGGCGCACCGCTGAGCAATTCGATAAAAGTCAGCGGAAAGTTACGCGGCGCCTTTGAAATTGTTGGATAGAGCGTCTCGCAGGCGAGCCAGAAACGATCTTCGATCCCGGGCGGTCCGGCGATGGTGATGGGCGCAGTGCGGCGGCTTATGTAAAGCCAGTCGATAAGCAGGAATGGCAGGCCGCCGAAATGATCGCCGTGCAGATGAGTGATGAAAATCGTGTCGAAAGCGAGTGGCGAAACGCCTGCATGTTTCATGGCGACCAGCGAAGTCGCGCCGCAGTCGAGCAGGAACTCCGCGCCGCCATGCTCGACGAAATAGCAACTGTTCATGCGCCCGCCCGCGCCAAACGCATCGCCACAGCCGATCAGGGTGAGTTTTGCCATCGCCGTCATGCCGCCGCGCTGGGGCGAGCCGAAACTTCAGCATGCCAGTGGTTGAGGTGCGTCAATTCCTCCGGACGCCTGATCCGTCCAGCGCGCATAAAGTCGATGGCGGCAAGCGCTGTGATGTCCGCGATGGTGAAGCTGTCTCCAGCGATGAACGCCCGCCCGCTTAATTCGTCATTCAAATATGACAGCATCAGTATTACCCGCTTGCGGTTCATCTCGGCCCAGTCCGCCAGTTGCAGGCTTTCGAGAGGAGCCATCGCGGCCACGCCGTGCCGCACCGCATTTGCGATGGGGTAGAACAATTCGAGTTCAACGCGGCGGCTCCACATCTCGACCATCACCTGCCCCATCGCCCCTTCGCCGAACAAGGGCGGGTTTGGATGAAGCGCCTCGAAGTACCGGCAGATGGCCACGGATTCTGAGATTACGGTTCCGTCATCCAGCACCAGCACGGGCACGCGCTGGCGCGGATTGAGCGCGCTAAAGCCGGGTTGGCGATGATCGCCTTGCATGATGTCAATCTGCTCATACGTCATGGCCACATTTTTCTCGGCCAAAAACATGCGCACCCTGCGTGGGTTGGGCGCCCGCCTGTCCTCTATGATTTTCATAAGCTATTTCTCCCCACGCGCGCACAAGCGTTAACCAATATTAGAAGAAAGTTAATAGCAGCCTGGGCTCGTCGCAACTAAGGCAAAGATGCGGCAAATTTAAACGTCAAATTAGGGAATTTTCGCGAAAGATGGATAGAGCGGGCATTTTAGCCATCGCCCTTCGCCTGGGCCTCAGAAGTAACGAGTATCATAATGGCAGCAACAGCGACCACCACATTCAAGACAGACATTGCTTCCGCGCCAAGCGCCGCGGCGCAAATCCGGCTGGAACGCCAGAAGCTGTTTTCGCGGGCAAATATTGCGCCTGACCTCGATTATCAGTTGTTATCGATGTTCGTTAAAAACGAGCTACTAGCGTCGCTCGCCATTCCCGTGCTGGCCGTTGTCGTCGCATTCTCGCTGATGGCATGGGCACCAGGCGACGAGCTGAAATTATGGCTCGCGACGGTGTTTATCTCCAAGGGCATTTTCCTGTTCATATGCCGCCGTTTCATAAGCGTGCCGCGCAGCGATGTCGATGTGGACTACTGGCGGCGCCACCTGGTTGCGGCGGAGTTTTTCCACGCCATGACCTGGGCCTCGATCGCCTTCGTGCAGGTCAGCCCCACCGACAAATCCGCGTTCTTTTTCCTCTTCGCCCTGCTGATGGTGGTCGTAGCCATCCGGATGATTTTCGCGCTGACCGTGCTACCGATCATCTACGCAGGCACGATCCCTCTTACCGCCGCCATCGTGATCCGTTTTTTCCTGACAGGCGACCCGTTCTTTTTCGCTCTCGCAGGAGTCGCGGTCGGCGTTCACATCTGTCTGATTTACCTGGTAAAAGGCCTCAATTTTACTGTGCTGGCCATGCTTGGTTACAGGGCTGAGAAAGACGCGCTTATCGCCGAACTTGAGCAGGCCAAAGCGGTTTCCGACGAAGCGGCCCGCCGAGCGGAGGAAGCCAGCGCCGCAAAATCCAAATTTCTCGCCACCATGAGCCACGAACTGCGCACGCCGCTGAACGCCATTCTCGGCTTTTCCGAGGTGATGAAAGGCGAGATGCTTGGCCCCATCGAGAACCCTTCATATAAAGCCTATGCGGGAGATATCCACGACAGCGGGCAACACCTGCTTAAAGTCATTAATGAAATTCTCGATATTTCGCGTATTGAAGCCGGGCGTTACGACTTGTCCGAGCAAGCGGTGCAGTTGAACGCTACGATGAGCGACTGCTGCCGTCTCATGCGTCTGCGGGCGGACAGCAAGGGCATCAAGATTACCGAGAATTACGCAAAGTCGATGACCCGGCTGTGGGCAGACGAGAAAGCCATTCGACAAGTTTGCCTGAATCTTTTGTCCAACGCCATCAAGTTTACGCCAACGGGCGGGCTTATCTCGCTCACATCCGGTTTTACGGAAACGGGCGGACAATTCCTCAGCGTGCGAGATGACGGCCCTGGAATCACGAAATCGGAGATGCCAGTGGTGATGACCTCCTTTGGCCAAGGCGCAGTCTCCCGCGCCAGCGGCGAGGGCGGCGCAGGATTGGGGTTGCCTATTGTGAAGGGGCTGGTCGAGCTTCATAGTGGCCAGTTCGAGCTGCGCAGCAACGGTAAAAAAGGCACGGAAGCGGTCGCCATATTTCCAAAAAGCCGCGTTATGCAGCCGCAACCTGCCCCCGCGCCGGCCGCAAAACGCAAGGCGACGGCAGCTCGGTCCAGCGTTCCAGTCACACGCCGTCCCGCTGCAGTCAGAGTCGCCGCCGGGCAGGACAAAGCCGTTGCAGCTCTTTAACCCATTACAGGGTTTTTGATCGAAGGCATCCGCCTTTATAGTGCGATTGCAGCGCAATGCTGATATTTTGCAAGGCGCTAGCAACTGCAGGATGGAACGTACCATGGCCGTCTGGATTGGTATCGTCGCGCTTTTTATCGCCATTATCGTGCTCATCGCGCAGAACGCGGGCGCGCTACTTGGCATGCAGGGCGACCAGTTCGTGCGCGTCGTGGCAGGCCTCGCCATTCTGATATTGCTGGCTGGAAGCCTCATCGGCTTCTACCGCGACAAGGTGGGCGAAACGATGCGTGCTGTCGGCATCTGGGCGCTGGCGTTTCTCGCGCTGATTATTCTTTACTCTTTTCGATATGAAATCATTTTAATCTCCGAACGGGTAGCAGGTGAACTCAGCCCATCAGGCTCACAAAAGGATATTGTCGAGCGGGGCGGCGAACGCGATCAGGTGCGCATCAAGCGTGATGGCGGGCACTTTTTCGCGCGCACAATGGTGAACGGCGCTCCAGTGGAAATGCTGGTCGATACAGGCGCGTCATCCGTAGTGTTGCGGCCGGAAGACGCGGATATGGCCGGGCTGGATGTGCGCGAGCTGCGTTTTAACGTGCCCGTCAGCACCGCAAATGGCACGGCCTATACCGCCCGCGTCCGTCTCGAACACGTGTCGATTGGCGGAATTCGCCTTCGCAATGTCGAAGCGCTCATCGCACAGCCAAATTCTCTCAATCAAAGCCTTCTTGGTATGAGTTTTTTAAGCCGTTTGCGCTCTTATGAGTTCTCAGGAGACTTCCTGGTCTTGAGGATATGACGGCGCAAAATCCGCGCTGTCACGTCCAGGGCCATTAGAGTTGAGGACAGGAATGACGAGCGTTGGTAAAATGGTGCGCGAGGCGAGCGTCTGGGGTGTTGCGGTATTTGCCGCCGCACTGAGTTTTCATTATTTCGAGGACGCTTATCGAGCGATCGGCAAAAACTGGCCGCTTCTCGTCGCAACCGACGCGCGCGCGCCAGTCGATATCACAGGCTCCGTTAATTCTCCAGCGCCCGCAAAAAATATACAGCCGCCAGCGCCACCCACCCCTCAAGCGCAACCGCGCCTTATCATTGACGCCACATCTTGGAAACCGATTGTTGTCGAGCAGGCGGCCGAGCCAAAAAGCGTAGCGTTGCAGGCGAATGCCTACGGCCATTTTCACGTGGAGGCGCAGATTAACGGCAAGCCTGTCGAGCTGATGACCGACACCGGCGCAACCTATGTGGCGCTCTCTTACGAAGCCGCGATCAAGCTCGGTTACACGCCCGCCGCCCTCAAATTTTCCGGCCGTTCCAGCACGGCGAACGGCATTGCGCGCGTGGCCCCCGTCACGCTGGACGCGATCCGCATCGGCGACATCGAAATCCGCAACGTGGCGGCGGTGGTGGCGGAGGCTGGCAAAATGAACCAGAACCTGCTTGGCATGAGCTTCATTAAAATGCTGAGTAAATTCGAATTGCGTGGCGACCGGCTCGTGCTGATTCAGTAATTACAAGAAGATCGTTCGAAGTTTCATTATTCTGCTGAAATAATGTTGTTTTGGCTTCGCGCCGCTGGCATTACAGGGTCTTCCGCAGGAGCGGATAGCCAAATCAGACCAGCGAGAGCACGATGACATTCCCGCGTCCCACCACCGGCCTCAAGATTAACACCGCCGAGTTTGAGCGGCTGCCGCTCATCAAGCCGACGGGCTTTCGTGAATATGACGCGCGCTGGCTGTACCCGGAGGAAATCAACCTCATGGGGCTGCAAGCCGTGGGGCTGGGGCTGGCGACGCTTTTGCCGCAAAAGGGCGTGCCCGCGCGGTTCGTGGTTGGCCACGATTTCCGTGGGTACTCGATGGCGGTGAAGCAGGCGCTGATGTGCGGGCTTCTGGCTGGCGGCGCGGAGGTTTACGACATCGGCCTGGCGCTGTCGCCGATGGCGTATTTCGCGCAGTTCGAACTGGACGTGCCGGGTGTCGCGATGGTCACGGCCTCCCACAACGATAACGGCTGGACGGGCATCAAAATGGGCCTCGACCGCCCGATGACGTTTGGCCCGGACGATATGACAGCGCTGAAGGAGATCGTTCTGGCGGGCGCATTCGAGATGAAAGGCGGCGGCAAATACCATTATGTCGGAGATCTGGCGGAGCGCTACATGGCCGATCTCACCGACCGGCCTAAACTCAAGCGCCGCATAAAGGTGGTCGCGGCGTGCGGCAACGGCACGGCTGGCGCGTTCGCGCCGCAGGTGCTGGAGGCGCTGGGGTGCGAGGTCATCCCGCTCAACGCCGATCTCGATTATAACTTCCCCAATCACAACCCGAACCCGGAAGACCTGAAAATGCTGCATGCCGTCGCGCATGCCGTTCAGGAGCACGGCGCGGACGTGGGCCTCGCCTTCGACGGCGACGGCGACCGCTGCGGCGTGGTGACCAACGAGGGCGGGGAGATTTTTGCCGATAAGGTGGGCGTAATGCTCGCGCGCGACATTTCCAGCCTTTACCCGAACGCGAAATTTGTGGTGGACGTGAAATCCACTGGTCTGTTCCTCACAGACCCCGTGCTGATCGCCAACGGCGCGACGACCGCCTATTGGAAAACCGGCCATTCCTACATCAAACGCTACAGCTTCGAGAACAAGGTGCTGGTCGGCTTCGAGAAATCCGGCCACTTCTTCTTCAACGCGCCGCTCGGGCGCGGCTATGATGACGGCCTGGTATCCGGCATCGCCGTGCTCGATATGCTGGACCGCAACCCGGGCAAAACCATCGCCGAGCTTGAGCGCGATATGCCGAAAACCTATCAGTCGCCCACTATGTCGCCCCACTGCGACGACGAACTGAAATATGGTGTCGTTGACCGCGCCGTCGCGCACTTCAAGGGCATCGCCGACCGCGGCGAGACTTTGGCCGGGCAGGCAATCCGCGACGTCATAACAGTGAATGGTATCCGCATCGTGCTCGCGGACGGCACATGGGGTCTGGTGCGCGCGTCATCGAATAAGCCGGAGCTTGTGGTAGTTGTGGAAAGCCCGGTATCCGAGGAAAACAAGATCGCAATTTTCCGCGAAATCGAGGCGCACCTGGCCACTTACCCCGAGGTCGGTGAATACAATCAGAAGATTTAACAATGAGTTTTGATTTCGAAACAGGTCTCGCTCTCGGCGAGAGCTTAGAAAAATATTTTCTAGATTCAGAACTCCTAAGGCGTTCCGACTACACAAAGCCCGATGTATGGGGTTATCAAGCGTTAATGCTCGCGGGAAAGGTACCACTCTGCAATTTAAACAAAGAAATTGATCTATACGATGAATGTGGCGTGAAACTTACGATTGATAGCGCTTATTTAGGTGCACAACTTCTATATTCGTCCTACTTATCGCAAAATTACAAAAACGCTGCATTTGTAACTGCATACAAAGCTGCGAATTGCTGGGCTTTTAATTTCTGTCTCCGTTATAACGCCAAAAAAATTGATCAACATTTGACCGTCTGCAGTCAATTTCTGAAGTCCGCAAAGTTTTGTTTAAATGAGGGCCTTCTTAATGCCTTTCTTGACAATGCATATTCTTCGTGTGAGATTTTGGCTAAAACGTATTTACTAGATTACCCTGATGCTATTACAGAGAAAGAAAGCCACAAGCATATATCTCAAGAAATCAATAAGCGTGCTAAACATAAAGCTGACGGAGCTGAAACAGCGAAGTTACTAAACAGACTTTCCCGGCTTCGTCAATCTGCACGGTATTTGAATAAGCCGCTCATCTTCGATGAAAATGAAATTTCCCAAATAATGCCTCTTATGAAATCTCAGTTTACAGAAAGATGTAAAGACGCACCGCTTAAGCGGTAGAGTTTAAATGTCGGGCGAGTCAAAGTTTGAGCGGACGGCGTCATCCTCGACTTCGGACGGGGAGATGCCCAGCTTTTCGAGGCCGGCTTCGAGATAATCGGCCAGCAGCGGGTCGCCGAGAAGGTAGCGCTGGGTGGATGTTGTCTGCTCACCGCGCGCGGCATCGAGCGCCGCCTTCCATTCCTCAACTTCGTACTCGCCGCGCCCGAGCCAGGTAAGCGCAACCAGTTCGGCCTTCTCATCGTCATTGAGAGCCGTGATAAATGACGCCACATCCTGCCGCGTTGCATCGCCCGGCAACTCTTCAAGGATCGTTTCTGAGACGTCGTCTATTTCATCGCCCGGAGCATCCCAGGCGCCGACTTTCGATTCCAGCTCACGCGCTCGCAAAATGATAAACGCGACCTTATCCGTGCCGATGTCCATGGCGCTCTCCTGGCTGTTTTTGTCTGGCGCATAACCCGCGAGGACATGCAAAGTTCAAATGCGCTCGCATAACAGCCGGGAGTTAACGGCCTAATTCACGCAGACTTTGCCCACGCCGTTAATGCCAAGCTGACGCGAGGCCGCCCGCGACAGGTCGATAATGCGGCCGCGCACAAACGGCCCGCGATCCGTGATGCGAACGGAGACCGAGCGGCCATTACGCGCGTTGGTGACAGTGACGCGGGAGCCAAATGCACGACGCCGGTGCGCGGCGACCATCGCGCCCGTATTCCAGCGCTCGCCGCTGGCCGTGCGTCCGGAGCCGCCATGCCACGACGCCATTCCGCACTCTGCCCGCGCCGCTAACGGCGCCGCCGTAAGAGCAACCAATAAGACAACAGATGAGATTCGCATCCCCGCTCCATAAAAAGTGACCTGTAACATGTCACAAAAAATCCGCCCGCGATGCGTAACGGACATAGCTTTGAAATTATACCGTCCCAGTGCCTCAGGCAATAAAAGCGGCGGCGATGACGCGGCCCGCTTCAATTTGCATGGCGAACAACTTATCTTCAGCATCCATCATAACGATGGCGCCGTAAGCGCTGGTCGGGATGATGCATACGCAGCTTGAGCAGTCGCTGTCGCCGCAGTTGGCTTTGGGGAAGAACAGGTAGCAGCTTGAGCAGTTGCTATCGCCGCAGCCGCAGTTTAACAAAAACTGAGTGGCGGTGAATGTGTCGGCTTGGGTCATCGCTTGGCCTCATCTGTTTCGCACGTGAGGTTAAAGAGTAACCCAGGCGGCGCTTTCCAACAATCTCATACGGCTCATGCATAACAGTGAATAGGTTGAACGCGGCGCATTGGCCGTTTTGCCCTTAAGAAGATTTAGAAAAGACAATGAAATTTCTCGATCAGACACGGGTTTACATTTTCTCCGGCGCGGGCGGCAATGGCTGCCTGTCGTTTCGGCGTGAAAAATTTATTGAATTCGGGGGACCGGATGGCGGCGACGGCGGCAAGGGCGGCGACGTGTGGGCGGAATGCGTCGCCAACCTCAACACGCTAATCGACTTCCGCTATCAGCAGCATTTCAAGGCCGAGCGCGGGCAGCATGGTATGGGCTCGAACTGCGCAGGGCATAACGGTTCGGATGTGACGCTGAAAGTGCCGCCGGGCACGCAGATTTTCGCCGAGGATAATGAGACACTCATCGCCGACCTCACCGAACCGGGACAGCGCGCGCTGCTCGCCGAGGGCGGCAATGGCGGCTGGGGCAACGCGCGTTTCAAATCCTCCACCAATCGCGCGCCGCGCCGCGCCAACCCCGGCGAGCCAGGTCAGGAGCTGGAGGTCTGGCTGCGCATGAAGCTGATCGCCGACGCCGGCGTGATCGGGCTGCCAAACGCGGGCAAGTCGACATTTCTCGCAGCGGTAAGCGCGGCCAAGCCGAAAATCGCGGATTATCCGTTTACCACGCTGCACCCAAACCTTGGCGTGGTAAAAGTCGGCGATGTGGATTTCGTGCTCGCTGACATCCCGGGCCTCATCGAGGGCGCGCACGAGGGCGCAGGCATCGGCGACCGCTTCCTCGGCCACATCGAGCGCTGCCGCGTGCTGCTACATCTGGTTGATGTGAATGAGGAGGACGTGGCGCTGGCCTACAAAACCGTTCGGCGCGAGCTTCGGCTATACGGCGCGGAGCTGCATAAAAAACTGGAGATCGTCGCGCTATCCAAATGCGATGCGGTGACGCCGGACGTTGCGGCGGAGAAAGCCGCGCAGTTGCAAAAAGCCGCGCGCAAAAAGCCGCTACTCATCTCCGGCGTCTCGGGCCTGAATGTGGATCAGGCTCTCTTCCGCCTCAGCCGCGCTATCCGAAACGCCGATGCGGAAGAGCGCGAGGCCGAAGAAGCCGAAACGCCGCCGCAGCCCTGGCGACCGGGCTTGGTTTAGCCCTAGAGAGCCATAGCGGTTGTCGGCCTCACGAGCGTTCCGTTAGATGGTTTTTTGCTTGAGTGTCAGGTTCGGGAACATAAGCACCTTCCGCTCCACGTCGAACGTGACGCCCTCGCTCACCGCGAACAACTTCAGCATGGGCTCGATGTCGTCGGAGTCGACTTCAAGTATGTACTCCTTGACGCCGTTGTCGAGGATGAGTTGCAGCGTGAACTTGCCTTCCTCGCCGCGCTCCATCTCCGTCCATGACGCCTGGATGTTTGTGACCTGACGCACCTGGTAGCGGCGCTCTAGCTCATGCGAGCGCTGATCGTTTTCGTCCGAGCGCGGCTGACTGGCCCGCCCGCTAGAGCCTTTATTCGTGCTTTCTGTATCCATATCCGCAGTCTGTTCATTTTGCCGGGCCATAAGGGTCTCCATCTGGTGTTTCATGAGCGTTTGCTCTGTCAAAGCCCACCGCGCCGATAAGTTCCTGGGCCGCGCGTAATTTCTCTCCAGCAGTTCTATGCTCGCGGCAAGCCCCATTGCTTTCGGAAACTCCGCCGCAGCCCTGGCGCCCTATCTTTCGTAACTCCGCGCACTTGAGCAAATAGCTCTATTAGAGTATTCCGCCCTAAACCTTTCGGAGTTGAGATGCGGGCAGAGTGGGACGCAGCGAAGAGGATAGTCATCAAGATCGGCTCGGCGCTGCTCGCGGATCGGGAGACGGGGGCGCTCAAGGCCGAGTGGCTTGCCGCCATGAGCGATGATGTCGCGGCGGTAAAGGCGGCGGGCAAGGAAGTTATTCTGGTGTCCTCCGGCGCGATTGCGCTTGGGCGTCACGCGCTAGGGTTGCCGCGCGGGGCGCTGAGGCTGGAGGAGAGCCAGGCTGCGGCCGCCGTCGGGCAGATCAGCCTCGCGCATGCTTACCAAGCCATGTTGGCGCAGCGGGGTATGACCGCGGCGCAAATCCTGCTCACCTTGGGCGATACGGAGGAGCGCCGCCGTTACCTCAACGCCCGCAACACGCTCTCCACGCTACTCGCCCTCGGCGCGGTTCCAGTCGTGAACGAGAACGACACGGTTGCGACCGCCGAAATCCGTTATGGCGACAACGACCGGCTGGCCGCCCGCGTCGCATCCATGGCCAGCGCCGATTGCCTCGTGCTGCTCTCCGACATCGACGGGCTTTACACCGCGCCGCCGAACGCCGACCCCAACGCGCGCCGCATCGAAGTCGTGGAGGTAATAACTCCGGAAATCGAGGCGATGGCGGGCGGCGCTGGCACAGAGCTTTCGCGCGGCGGCATGGTGACGAAAATCACGGCCGCTAAAATCGCAGTTGCGGCGGGCGCGAACATGGTCATCACGTCCGGCAAGGTGATGAACCCGCTACGCGCGCTAAGCGAAGGCGCGAACTGCACCTGGTTTCTCGCCCGCGCCAACCCGGTGATGGCCCGCAAACGCTGGATCGCGGGCAGCCTGGAGCCACGCGGCTCGGTCGTCGTGGACGACGGCGCCAAGACGGCGCTCGTAGCGGGGCGCAGCCTGTTGCCCGCCGGGGTGCGCGAGGTGTCAGGTGATTTCGGACGCGGCGACGCCGTTATCATCCGCGATCTGGGCGGCGCCGAACTGGGCCGCGGCCTCATCGCCTATGGCCGCAACGAAGCGGCGAAAATCGCAGGCCGCAAAACCGATGAAATCGAAGCGATTTTAGGCTATAGAGGCCCCGCCGAACTCATCCACCGCGACGACATGGCGCTCAGTTAGACCGATGTATTCTAATCCAAATAACCAATGCTGGAGGAAATGATATGAAACGGCTTCCCAAAATGGCGATGGCCTTAATCGCGCTCTGCATTGCGGCGGCGCCGTCTTATGCGGGAAATGACTTAGTCATGAAGCAAAGCCCGCATTCGGTAACAAAAACTCTTGATCGCCTTTCCGCAATCTTGACCGAAAAGGGCCTTGCGATTTTTGCTCGCGTCGATCACGGAGCGGGCGCGGCGAAAGCGGGACTTGAATTGCGCCCCACCGAACTGTTGATTTTTGGCAATCCAAAAATGGGAACTCCGCTAATGCAGGCCGATCAGCGTGCAGGGCTGGATTTGCCGATGAAGGCGCTGGCGTGGCAGGATGCGTCGGGGAAGGTATGGCTTGGGTATCTGCCGCCAGCAGCAATTAAAGAGCGTTACGCTATTGAGGGTAAGGATGAGTTGTTAGCTATTACTGCCGCTGCGCTGGACACGTTAACAACTGCCGCCATCAAAGCGGAATAGCAGTGCTAAAGAAGTTGCATTACAGTTGCAATAACGTTGCGCCGCTATTTCTTAAAATAAATATATATAGTCAGACTTACTGCGCCGAACCCATGCACCGCGACGGTATGCCGCTGAACTAGCAAGAATTCCATTCTGCAACTCAATTACAGGCGCTCTTTATGGCGGCAACACGCAAACTTAAGCCTGAATCGTCTTTGGCGCGAAACCTTTCCGTTGTCGGCGGCGCAGCGAAGGCTGCGGCGCGCGAACTGGCGCTGGCTTCGTCGGGCGCGAAGACTGCGGCGCTCATCGCGGCGGCGGCGGCGTTGCGCGAGAATGCGGAGGCGATTTTGGCGGCCAATGCGGCGGATGTCACGGCGGCGGAGCGTGCTGGCCGCGCGGCGTCATTCATGGACAGGCTCACGGTCACTCCTGCGCGTGTCGAGGCGATGGCGCGCAGCCTGGAGGAGATCGCGGCGCTGCCCGATCCGGTCGGCCAGGTCATCGCGGAGTGGGAACGCCCGAACGGACTACGGATTGCGCGCGTTCGCGTGCCGCTCGGCGTGCTCGGCGTTATTTACGAAAGCCGCCCGAACGTGACGGCGGACGCGGGCGGGCTGTGCCTCAAGTCCGGCAACGCGGTGATCTTGCGTGGCGGATCGGAGTGCCTGAACTCGACGCGCGCCATTCACGCCTGCCTCGTCGCCGGACTGCGCGCCGCAGGGTTGCCCGAGGCCGCCATTCAACTTGTGGATACGCCGGATCGCGAGGCGGTCGGGCTGATGCTCGCCGGTCTCGATGGCGCGATTGACGTGATCGTGCCGCGCGGCGGCAAAAGCCTCGTCGCCCGGGTGCAGGCCGAGGCGCGCGTGCCCGTATTCGCGCATCTGGAGGGCGTTAATCATGTATATGTCCACGCCGCCGCCGATCTCGCCATGGCGCGTGACATCGTGTTGAACGCGAAAATGCGGCGCACCGGCGTGTGCGGTTCCGCCGAGACGCTGCTTGTCGATCAGGGCTGCCCTGCCACCCATCTTCGAACGCTTGTGGGCGCACTGATCGACGCGGGTTGCGAGGTGCGGGGCGATGCTGCCACTCAAGGCTTAGACGCGCGCGTGATCGCCGCCAGCGACGAAGACTGGAGCACGGAATACCTCGACGCCATCATTGCGGTAAAGGTCGTCGCCGGGCTTGACGAGGCGATCGCCCATATCGCCGCTTACGGCTCGCAGCACACCGAGGCTATCGTGACGGCCGACGCGAGCGCGGCGGCGCAGTTCCTTGCCGAGGTGGATAGCGCCATCGTTCTGCACAACGCGTCCACGCAATTCGCCGATGGCGGCGAGTTTGGTATGGGCGGCGAGATTGGCATCGCCACGGGCAAATTCCATGCGCGCGGCCCCGTCGGCGTCGAGCAGCTTACCAGCTTCAAATACGTCGTGCGTGGTAGCGGGCAGACCCGGCCCGTTTAGGGCTTACTTTGATTGGCTAGGAATACCGCCTCTCGGATTTGATGGAAAGAGAGCGGCAAACCACATAACATCTGTAAACTTGGCAATGTAATTGAATGCTGACTACGGGTGCGATCGTCCAGCGCCTTCCGTGACAACACGTAAAACTTCCACTAGTCCAAGTTTAGTGGATTGACAGAGGCTCTGTCTTTATGCGCGAGCATCGCAAAAACGTATACATCCGCAGATCGCTCAGTTAAATTCGACCTTTTGCCGGTCTTCGAATCCAACGCTCGGGTAGGCTTGACGACATATATAATGGGGGAAAGTTGTTTTTGCTCCCAACCCTGTAAGTAAGATGCAGACTTCACTTCAACCTTAACGCCGCATGATGTTTCAAGGTCAAAACTTGCCCACTCCTCACGACACTTGCTTGCGTCAACTCCTAAGGCCTTTGCGACAAGAAATTCGGCAAGTACGCCTCTTGTGGCGTTGGAAAGAAGATTTGAAGCACTCCACTGCCAAAACTCCAATACACTGAAAGGCATACTGCACTCTTCGTAGATAAAATTTTCATTGCCAGTCAAAGGCACTAAAAAGGGTTCAAACTCCAACATTCCGAATTCCTTACATATCGATATTAAAACTGGAAAATAACTTTGAAAGACGCCGTTGTAAAGCCGCCGCCGTGTTACCCCGGTATGCGCATCGGGCTGATGGGCGGGTCGTTCAATCCGCCGCACGCCGGGCATCGGCACATCAGCATCGAGGCGCTTAAGCGGATGCAACTCGATTGTGTCTGGTGGATCGTGACGCCGGGCAATCCGCTTAAATCGGCGGGCGAACTTGTCGCATTTGACGAGCGGATGGCTACTGCGAAGGCGCTGGTGGATCATCCGCGCATTATTGTCACCGCGTTTGAGGCGGCGCTGCCATCCGCCTACACCAGCGAAACGCTGGCGTTTCTGCGAAGGCGCATACCGGGCGTGCGCTTCGTGTGGATCATGGGCGGAGACAATCTCGCCGGATTTCACCGCTGGCGTGGCTGGCGGACCGTTATGGAGACGATGCCTATCGCGGTGTTCGACCGGCCGGGTTTTCGTTACCGTGCACTGGCCTCTGTCACGGCTAGGGCCTACGATTTCGCTATGGCGCGGGAATGCTCGGCGGCCGGTTTGCCCCTGAAAAAGGCACCGGTGTGGACGTATTTTTCGCAACCACTCCGGGAGATATCATCGACGCAGCTACGCCAAGCCAAGGCACGGAGCACTTTTGGCGTGCCAAGCCTTGAAATCCGGCGTTTTATAAGGCACTCTACTATATACAATGAAATATAAACGCATGTTGTTAAACACATGCCCTTTTAAATGAGGATAGCGAACTGAATACCAAAGCGCCCGCCGGGACTGTTTTGCACAACGCAACGGGCGATGATACGCAGGCGCCCGCCAGAGAACATGCAAACGCGGTTCTAGATGCGACGCTTCTCGCCCTCGAAGACGCCAAAGCTGAAGAGGTTATCACCATCGATCTGCATGGACGCTCGTCTATAGGAGATTTCATGATTATTGCCTCGGGTCGCTCTAACCGTCATGTCGGCGCCGTGGCCGATCAGCTTTTACGTAAGCTGAGGGATATCGGCGAGCGTTCCGCCAAGGTTGAAGGCCTGCCGCAGTGCGATTGGGTGCTGATAGACACGGGCGATGTCATTGTTCACATTTTCCGCCCTGAAGTGCGTGAGTTCTACAAGCTGGAAAAAATGTGGACGGGCGAGCGTCCGTCTCCGCTGGAGCAGGTGGAATAGGGGCCGTGCCCTTTGTGAAACTGCTCATCATCGCCATCGGCAAACTTAAAGACGACGCGGAAGCTGTGTTGTTCCGACGTTACGCTGAACGTCTAGACCCCTTTGCCCGCTCGATAGGCATCGGGCCACTGGCCACAATCGAGTTGGGCGACGCTCGCGGCTCCGCTATCGAGCGCAAGCGGGCGGAAGCAAGCGATATTCTCAGCCGCAAACCGTCAGGTTTCATGCTCGCCGCGCTGGATGAGGCGGGCGAGACGCCGTCCAGCGCACAATTCGCCGCATGGCTGCAATCCTGCCGCGACGAAGGCGTGGCGGGTGTTGCGTTTGGAATAGGAGGTGCTGATGGACATGGCGGCGCCGTACTGTTAGACGCCCGTAAAACCATTTCATTAGGCCGGATGACGTTGACGCATGGTCTGGCGCGAGTTTTGCTCGCCGAACAAATTTACCGAGCCTGCACAATCATCGCCGGACATCCATACCATCGCGGATAAGTGCTTGCAGGCGCCCAAAGCCCGCCTTTATGGTTTTGTAAACTAGTCAGCCGTTATCGAGCGGCATTTGATGCGATAACGAAACTCCATGCGAGATCAGATATGACAGCCATCGACACGCTAAAGCGTAAGTTGAAAGCGCGACGTTTCATTCTATTGGCGGTCGCGCCGCTCATGCTGGCGTCATTGATAGTCTTGCCGAACCCTGCTGCCAGCCAAACGGCGACAAAACCTGCCACATCGCCCAAAGCCGTTGACGCGCCCGCCAAACTTACTCCAGAAGAGGCGGCAAAGCTGTTCGAGCAGCACAAGAACCAGCTTCAGCAGGTCGAGGGTGAGAAAGACACCCTTTCCCGCGAACTGGATACAGTTGCTTTTGAGCGAGCTCGCCTCAAGTCTGAACTTATAGAACAGGCGCAAAGAATTCGCATTACTGAGAAAAAAGTGTCCTCTGTCGAGACCGAGGTGTTTCAACTGCGCGCCAAAGAGCACGAGATGCGGGCCGATTTCGCTAGCCGACGCGCCGAAATGACGCAAATACTGGCCGTGTTGCAGCGCTTTGGCAGACAGCCGCCGCCCGTGATGGTGACTGAACGCCGCGACGCGCTGAATATGGTGAGAAGCGGTATGCTAATGGCGTATTCGTTCGAGACAGTGCGGCCGCTGGCCGAAAAGCTCTCGGCGGAGCTTGCGGCATTGCAGGCGCTTACCGCAGAATTGGACAAAAAGCAGGAGCGCCAGAAAGCCCTATTGGCCGAACTCAGCCGCCGACGGCTGGAGATAGAGCCGACTCTGGCCAGTTATCGCGAACAATTGAAGTCTGGTCAGGCGCGCCTGGATATTCTGACAACCGCCTCGGCACGTCATACCCAGGCCGTAACTACCCTTGGAGAGCTTGTCGCAAAGCTCGACCGCGACCTCGCTTTGCAGACCAACCTTGGCGTCTATGAAGCTGAGCTAAAAAGCGGCGCCGCGATTGAAATTAAGCCAGAAGCGAAGAAACTGGCCTTCGTTCAGCCTGCCCGGCTTAAGCCCGCTTTGCCTTTTCAGGAAACTAAGGGGTTGTTACCTATTCCAGCGGATGGCGTCCGTTTGCGTATTTTCGGCGGCGCGGACGGTTTTGGCGGCGTGTCGAAAGGCATTGCCATTGAGACGCGCGACCGGGCGCAGATCACAGCGCCGTGTGACGGTTGGGTCATGTATGCCGATAATTTCAGAAACTACGGACAACTCTTGATTATCAACGCTGGTGGTGGCTATCATATAGTCCTAGCTGGCATGGAACAGATCCAAGTGAACGTGGGTCAGTTTGTATTAGCGGGAGAGCCGGTTGCGATAATGGCTTTCCAAAAAAGCGCGGGCGAAACGGCCGCAGACGCCAAACCGTCGCTTTATGTGGAATTTCGCAAAGACCAACGGCCAATTGATCCTGATCCCTGGTGGTCGTCGGGGGTTGAAAAAGGTTAATATAGATGCGGAAACCTGAATTCTTTCTATGGGTGTTGCTGGTTGTGGCTGTAACAGCTGCGACCACATCTATCTTTCACGCGACACGCGGCCAGTCCGCCATTAGTGGCGGCAATGCTGAAATCTATCGCCAGCTCGATCTGTTTGGAGATGTGCTTGAGCGTGTTCGCGCCGACTATGTTGAGCGCCCTGATGACGGCAAGCTTATCGATAACGCCATCAACGGCATGTTGGGCGGCCTTGATCCTCACTCCACGTTCATGAACGCCAAAAGCTTCACCGATATGCAGGTGCAAACGCGCGGTGAATTTGGCGGCCTCGGCATCGAGGTGACGATGGAAGAGGGCGTCGTTAAAGTCGTGTCACCGATAGAGAATACGCCTGCTGAAAAAGCAGGAATTATGCCGAATGATTATATCACCCATCTCGACAATGACAGCATTCAGGGCTTCACCCTTGAGGAAGCTGTGGAGAAGATGCGCGGGCCAGTCGATGCGGCGATCATTCTGACGGTGGTGCGAAAAGGCATAGCCGATCCGTTCGACGTAAAAATTATCCGTGATGTGGTTCGCATCAATCCTGTTCGCTCGAATTCTGAAGACGATGTCGCGTATATACGCATCAAGCAGTTCAGCGAACAGACGGCTGACGAATTGAAAAAAGCGGTTGACGATCTGAAAAAGACTATTGGGCCGAAGCTCAAGGGCTATGTCATTGATTTGCGCAACAACCCTGGCGGTCTTCTCGATCAGGCCATCGCTGTCTCCGACGCATTTCTTGAACAGGGGGCTATCGTGCTGACACGAGGCCGCAACCTGAGCGAAACACAGCGGCAGAACGCCAAGGCGGGCGACTGGACGGATGGCAAGGAAGTTGTCGTTCTTATTAATGGCGGGTCTGCATCCGCGTCCGAGATTGTAGCTGGCGCTATTCAGGATCAGAAGCGCGGCGTTATTGTCGGTACTCGCTCATTCGGCAAAGGTTCGGTTCAAACGATCATTCCACTTGGATCGAACAACGGGGCAATCCGTCTTACAACAGCGAGATATTTCACCCCATCGGGCCGGTCGATACAGGCGAAGGGCATCGACCCGACTCATGTTGTCGAGCAGGAGTTGCCTGAGGAGATGAAGGCGAGAGTTTCCAGCCCTAAAGGAGAAGCGAGCTTGCGCGGCCATCTGAAAAACGAAGGTGAGAAAGAAAGCTCTGGTAGCTCCGCGTATGTCCCAAAAGAGAAAGATAAGGATCAGCAGCTCAAGTTTGCGCTGGATTATATCAGGGGTCAGAAAGAAGAGCTGCGTAAAGCTGATGTTCTGGCGAGAAAGAGCATTTCTGCTAATTAACGCTATGACCTTCTTAAAGGCGCTTCGACACCGCAGCACGTAAAAAAATTGGAGATTGGCAATCCCCAATTTTATTTTGCATTACCGCATCAAATTTTAGCCACACTGCGATTGGTTTGTTACAGTGCAACGCTGTCGTGGGCGACGGTCAGCGGGGAATGGTAAGCTCGACATGAAATCGCTTTTGATTACGGTTATTGCATCCGTGACGCTTTTCACGGCTGCGCTTTTAACAGTGTATTTAACGCCACCGCCCGAGCGCGTAGGCCAAAGTTACGTTTTGGCAATCACTCCCGGCGCTAGCTCGGCCGATGGCTCCAGTGGCGCTGCATTAAGCAATGCGGAGCTTTCCACTTCTAACGGGCAAACGGGCCAGCCAGAGTCAGCTACACCCGGTTCGACGGCGGATCCTGCGGATGTTGCATCTAATCAACCCGATCCGCCTTACGACGGCAGATTTCCTGGCGGATCGTCTCCTTGGGATGCCCCTTTAGCCTCTCCGCCAGGATCGTCTGTGTTTCCTGACACAGGCAGCGCCCAGCCAGGCTCCGGCGATCCATCCACCGCTTCATCAAAGGCAATTGACGAGCCTTCCGATCCGCAAAGCACAGGTGGCGTGGACAATTTCGACCGCCGCTTCTCTTATCCCGATCAGTCTCCGGCCGACCGTGAACCCGCTAACACGGGCAAACTGGCGGTTTTTTCTCCCGAAGGCGCGCCTTCCAGCGGCGCATCCGGACAGATAACTAGCGGCGTTGCCGAAGTTCAGCCGGAAACGCCTTTTAATCCCGGCGTTAGCGCATCGGATTCTTCAGAAACCTTTAATCAAGGGCGTGACGCAGGACTCGATACCCCCTCGACAGCGCCTGTTCGCGCGCCGGATCAAGCCTGGCGCGCCATAGCAGTAAAACAACCGTCGGCGGCGATACCTATTCCCCCGGTGCCGAAAAAGCGCGCCCAATCGCAGCCGCCAATTCCGCGCGACGTCTCGTCGGCGACACCACAAAGCGTGACCGACGTAAAAACCGCAGGGGCCGAGGAACGCAACGCCGCAACAGCGCTTTTCGCTGCGGCAACCGAGGCTGCGGGAAAACCATTGCCTGCCCTTGGGCCAACTGCGGACGGGCAAGTTCGCATCGCAGTGATCATTCGCGATCTTGGCCTCGACGAACGTGACACATACAGCGCGATTAATTCTTTGCGCCCGGAGTTCACTCTTGCATTCTCCCCTTATGGACGTGACGTCAAAGGTTGGGCGTTGCGCGCACGGCAGTCCGGGCATGAGGTGTTCGCGGGCGTTCCCATGGAGCCTTCCAACATCGAGGTGTCGGACGCGGCGCCGAACATGCTGCTGGCCAGCCTACCAGCCGATGAGAACAACCGGCGTCTGGACTGGGCTCTCAGCCAGGTCGATGGTTATCACGGGGTTATCAACATGATGGGCGGCAAGCTTGCCCAGTCGCCCGACGCTATCCGTCCCTTCATGCAGTCGATCAAAGCGCGTGGGATTACATATATTGATGACGGCGCTGCGGCGCACCCTTACGCCATCATGCTGGCGGCGCAGCTTGACGTGAAGTACCGCGTTGCTGACGCCAAAGTCGGTGTGTTGCCCTCTCCGTCTTCAATTCAGAGCGAGTTGCAGAAGCTGGAAGATCTCGCCAGGCAGAAAGGCTCAGCTCTGGCGGTCGCTACAGCCGACCCGGAAACTTTGCGCCAACTTGTGATATGGACCGTCGGTTTGCAATCCAGGGCGATTAAACTTGTTCACGCCAGTCAGCTCGTTAAGCCGGTTAATGTGCGATAGGGATACAACCTTAGGCTTTCCGATGGAACATGGCCGCGACCTACCTTACCGGGCCTGCGTGGGCGTCGTGCTTCTAAATGCGCACGGTCAGGTGTGGATAGGGCGGCGTATGGAAGATATAGTCGGGCAGGAAATCGTCTTCCGGTGGCAGATGCCTCAAGGCGGCATCGATAAGGGCGAAGATCCGCGCGCCGCCGCCATACGCGAACTTGCCGAAGAAACCGGCGCCAAATCGGCGGAGATTATCGCGGAAACGTCGGGCTGGCTGCAATATGAATTACCATCAGCCAGCATAGGCAAGGCGCTTAAGGGCAAATATCGTGGCCAGCGCATGAAATGGTTCGCGATGCGCTTTACGGGCGCGGACGTGGAATTCGACATCTCGCGCATCAATGACGTATCGCCAGAGTTTGACGAATGGCGCTGGGCGGACGTGGAAGAATTGCTCCAAATTGTTGTGCCCTTCAAACGCGACGTTTACGAAGCCGTAATAGCCGAGTTCGCACCCGTTTTGGCCCAAAAAAGCCTATAGCCGAGGCGAATTTGATTCGGCGAAGTGCGCCAGTAATTGTGATTAGAATTAAGACGCCAAGCGCAAGGATTCCCTAAGGCTCGTGAGACGTTCCAGAATATCAGTCGCGGCGTACTTTGCTTCATCATCCGGGGCGGAGGACAAATCATGCTGCGCAAGCTGTATCTGACTAGCGAATGATGCGTCTGTGAGTTCGCTTATGGGTATCGCGATCTCGGCTAGCACAGTAAGCGCATCAGGCCCGGCCTCCGCGAAGCCGCCGCGTACAAAAAAGCGCGCTTCCTTGCCATCCAGATTGGGCGCTGTCAGCACGCCGGGTCTTAGCGTCGAGATAAACGGCGCGTGGAGCGGAAGAATTGTAAAATCGCCTTCCGCTCCGGGAACGATTACCTCGTTCACATCCGCCGAGACCAGTAGACGCTCGGGCGAAACAAGCTCAAATTTGAATGTCATAACGATTTGACCTCTGTTTCGCCTTCTCGCGGTTCGGGCTGTTTCGCGCCGCAGAACGGGCAGTAACTCATCACATGATCCATTAGCCCCGCGCCGTCTTCTTCCGTCTCGCCAAGGCCGACAGTAATGTAGATAGCGCCGTCGTCTTCAAGCGAAAACAGCGGTTCAAAATCATCGCTAGCCAGGATGCCGCGCATGGTTTCGCAGCATTCCCCCGGAGTAACGGTTTTACCTGCTCCCGACTCTCTCGCGCTTGCCATGGCCTAGGCCGCGGCCGCCATTTCTTCCGCCTTCTGCATGGCTTCCTCAATGGTGCCGACCATGTAGAACGCCTGCTCTGGCAGATGATCGTAATCACCGTCGCAGAGGCCCTTGAAGCCTTTCACCGTGTCGGCGACATCGACGAGAGTGCCCGGCTTGCCGGTGAACACTTCCGCCACATGGAACGGCTGGCTAAGGAAACGCTCGATCTTGCGGGCGCGCGACACGGCTGTTTTGTCGTCTTCGGATAGTTCATCCATGCCGAGAATGGCGATAATATCCTGAAGCGCTTTGTACCGTTGCAGGATGGACTGAACCTTACGCGCGGTGTCGTAATGCTCCTGCCCAACGACGCGAGGTTCGAGCGCACGGCTGGTCGAATCCAACGGATCGACCGCCGGATAGATGCCTTTTTCCGCGATGGAGCGCGACAGAACGGTGGTGGCGTCCAAGTGGGCGAAAGAGGTAGCGGGTGCCGGGTCGGTCAGGTCGTCGGCAGGCACGTAGATCGCCTGCACCGAGGTGATCGAGCCTTTCGAAGTGGAGGTAATGCGCTCTTGCAGTGCGCCCATGTCGGTCGCGAGCGTCGGCTGATAACCCACGGCGGATGGGATACGGCCGAGCAGCGCCGACACTTCCGAACCGGCCTGCGTAAAGCGGAAAATGTTGTCCACGAAGAACAGTACGTCCTGGCCCTGATCGCGGAAATATTCAGCGACCGTCAGGCCCGCGAGGCCAACCCGCATGCGGGCGCCTGGAGGTTCGTTCATCTGGCCGTAAATCAGCGCGCATTTCGAGCCTTTTGCCGAGCCGCCGTTTTCCTGCGGGTTGACATTGACTTTGCCTTCGATCATCTCCCAGTAAAGGTCGTTACCCTCGCGCGTGCGCTCGCCCACGCCCGCGAAAACGGAGTAACCGCCGTGCGCCTTCGCGATGTTGTTGATGAGCTCTTGAATGAGCACGGTTTTGCCCACGCCCGCGCCGCCGAACAAGCCGACCTTGCCGCCCTTGGAGTATGGCGCCAGCAGATCGACCACTTTGATGCCGGTGACCAGAACCTCGACTTCGGTCGATTGCTCCACGAAAGACGGCGCCAATGCGTGAATCGGGCGGCGCTGATTGGATTTGATCGGCCCAGCCTCGTCAATCGGTTCGCCAATGACGTTCATGATGCGGCCAAGCGTGTCCTCGCCGACCGGCACCGAAATTGCCTGACCCGTATCGGACACTTTCTGTCCGCGCTGAAGGCCCTCCGTCGTGTCCATGGCGATGGTGCGCACCGTGTTTTCACCGAGATGCTGCGCCACTTCAAGCACGAGGCGGTTGCCCTGGTTATCAGTTTCCAGCGCGTTCAAAATAGCGGGCAGCGCGCCGTCGAACTGCACATCAACAACTGCGCCCGTTACCTGCCGAACCCGGCCCACACTCAACATCTCGCTCATTTTCGTCCCTTCCAGAACCAGATTTCAGCTTTAGGTTAAAGCGCTTCCGCGCCGGAAATGATTTCGATCAGTTCGCGTGTAATGTTAGCCTGGCGCTGGCGGTTGTAGTTCAGCGTGAGGCGTTTAATCATATCGCCTGCGTTGCGCGTGGCGTTGTCCATCGCTGTCATACGCGCGCCCTGCTCGCCGGCCGCGTTTTCGAGTAGCGCGCGGAAAATCTGGGTGCCGATGTTGCGCGGCAGCAGATCGTCCAGGATTGCGTCCTCATCCGGCTCGAATTCGTAGTCCGCCGTCGGGCCAGAGCTTTGCGCAACTGCGGTCGCGCCTTCTGGCAACTGCGCGGGGATAATTTGAAGCGCTTTCGGCTTCTGCGTCAGTACGTTCACGAACTCGGAATAGAAAATCATTGCCACGTCGAACTCGCCCGCGCCGAACATTTTCATAACGCGGCGCGAAATGTCCTGCGCATTGTCGTAACCGAGGCGTTTTACGCTTTTCAGGTCAATGGTGTCGATAATGAGCTTGCCGTAATCGCGCTTGAGCGCATCGTATCCCTTGCGGCCTATGCAAAGGATTTTCACCGTCTTGCCGTCGGCAATCTTGCGGCGAATTTGCTCGCGCGCCAGCTTGACAATGTTGGTGTTGAAAGCGCCAGCCAGACCACGCTCCGCGGTTGCGACGATAAAGAGGTAGCTCTCTTCCTGTCCCGTGCCGGTGAGCAGTTTGGATGTCAGCGAGGTTTTGACGATACGCGCGTTGAGGTTGCCCAGCATGCGCTCCATGCGCTCGGCGTATGGTTTCGCGGCGAGCGCGGCGTCCTGCGCGCGCCGCAATTTCGCCGCCGCCACCATCTGCATGGCCTTGGTAATTTTGCGCGTCGCCTTCACCGAGGCGATGCGCATGCGAAGGTCTTTTAAGCTCGCCATAACCGCCCTACATGTTCATTCAAAGATAACTTATGGTCATTGCGAGGAGCAAAGCGACGAACCAATCATAGCTCGGTTTGGTTTGCTTCACTACGCTCACAATTACGATGCAAATCTGCATGTTAAGCTGCGAATGCTTTGGAGAATTTGTCGAGCGCGCCTTTCAGCGACTTTTCGGCGTCAGCGTCCATCGCCTTCTTGGTGCGGATCGTGTCCAGCAAATCCTTGTGCTCGCTGCGCACGAACGATAGGAAATCGCGCTCGAATTTGCCCACAGAGGCGGTTGGGATAGCGTCGAGATAGCCCTTTGTGCCCGCATATATCACAGCGACCTGCTCCTCGATCTTGAGGGGCGAGAACTGCGGCTGTTTCAGCAACTCGGTCAGACGTGCGCCGCGCGCCAGCAGTTTCTGCGTCGCCGCATCAAGATCGGAGCCGAACTGGGCGAAAGCGGCCATTTCGCGATATTGCGCCAGCTCGCCCTTGATCGCGCCAGCCACCTGCTTCATCGCCTTGATCTGCGCAGCCGATCCCACACGCGAAACGCTGAGGCCAACGTTCACCGCAGGACGAATGCCCTGATAGAACAGGTCGGTTTCGAGGAAGATCTGGCCGTCGGTAATTGAAATCACGTTGGTCGGGATGTAGGCCGAAACGTCATTGGCTTGCGTTTCGACAACCGGCAGCGCGGTGAGCGAGCCGGAGCCGTGATCCTCGTTTAGCTTTGCAGCGCGCTCTAGCAAGCGTGAGTGCAGATAAAACACGTCGCCGGGATAAGCTTCGCGGCCCGGCGGGCGGCGCAACAAAAGCGACATCTGGCGGTAAGCGACAGCCTGCTTCGACAGGTCGTCATAAACAATGAGAGCGTGCATGCCATTATCGCGGAAATATTCGCCCATCGCGCAGCCTGTGTAAGGCGCGAGAAACTGCATCGGCGCCGGGTCGGATGCAGTGGCCGCGACCACGATGGAGTATTCCATCGCGCCATTTTCCTCCAACACCTTCACGAACTGCGCAACCGTCGAGCGCTTCTGACCGATAGCGACATATACGCAGTAAAGCTTTTCTGACTCATTACCCGTCGCGTTGATCGACTTCTGGTTCAAAATCGCGTCGAGCGCCACGGCGGTTTTGCCGGTCTGACGGTCGCCGATGATGAGTTCGCGCTGGCCGCGTCCAATCGGGATCAGCGCGTCGATTGCCTTAATGCCCGTCTGCATTGGCTCGTGCACGGATTTGCGCGGCAAAATGCCCGGCGCCTTCACGTCCACGCGCGAGCGCTTCTCAAACTTGATCGGCCCCTTGCCGTCGATTGGCGCGCCCAGACCATCGACCACGCGGCCGAGCAAGCCCTTGCCTACCGGCACTTCCACGATGTCACCGGTGCGCTTGACCGTGTCGCCCTCTTTGATGTTGCGGTCTTCGCCAAAAATAACGACGCCGACGTTGTCAACTTCGAGGTTCAGCGCCATGCCTTGCACGCCGCCGGGGAATTCAACCATTTCGCCGGCCTGCACATTGTCGAGTCCGTAAACACGCGCGATGCCGTCGCCCACCGACAGCACCTGGCCGATTTCCGAGACTTCCGCCTCCTGGCCGAAATTCTTGATTTGCTCCTTCAGGATCGAGGAGATTTCCGAGGCGCGGATTTCCATTTTAGCCAACCTCTTTCATGGCGATTTTGAGAGAATTCAATCGTGTTTTGATGGATGAGTCGATCATGCGGGAACCGATTTTGACAATCAGGCCGCCCAGAATGCGAGGATCGACTTTAGCGTTGATTTTGGCTTCCTTGCCGAGCTTGTTGCGCAGCGTGGCGGCAAGTTCGTTCATCTGCTCCGGCGTCAGCGGCGCAGCGGACGTAACGTCGGCCGAGACCTCCTCGCGGTGCGCGGAGAGCAACGTGCGGAAGCCCGCGATGACGCTGTCGATGGCAAACAGCCGCCGGTTTTTCGCCAGCAGCAGGATGAAATTCTGCGTCATGTCGCCCGGTTGTGATGCTTTGAAAATCACTGACAGAGCCTTGGCCTGCGTATCGGCGGAGAATGCGGGGCTGCGCACAAGACGCTGCAGATCGGGGCTGCTTTCCAGCGCGGCAGCGAACTCGTAAAGGCCCTTTTCAACCTCGTCCAGCTTGCCTTCTTCACGCGCCAGCTCGAACAGAGCGGTCGCATACCGTCCGGCCATTCCAGCAACAAGAGGCGTTTCGCTTGCCATGGCGCTTATTAGTTCTTTCATCTTGGGTGAGGCTTATCGCGACGAACGCGCTTAAGCCGCTGAAATAATTCTTGTCTTTCGCCCCGTATCCGAGCTTCACGCAACCCGGATCACAGCTTTGTGGCTTTGTCTAGCATAGCCTTCCACCCCCGGCAACCCGCTCCGAGCGGCGCGGCAATTTGTGCTTTCCAATGTGACTTGCATTGCTGGCGCATACATTAGCATGTGGGGTTGCGTCGTGAAATCTAGCCCTCGGCTCAAAATTATCAATCACTGTAAATGTATCTTTGAACTGACGGGTTTGCGTTCACAAACACTTCTGAATACGCCATTTAAACTATCGCGAGAAACCTAAAATCATGGCCTCGGACACAGCAGCACCACGTGCCGCAGAAAGCACCGCTGTCGCCGCGATCTGGCTCGTCGGGGGGCGGCTTATCGCTCGCTCCATAGACTTGGTAACCTTGCTCGTTTTGGCGCGCATCCTTGGACCCGCCGAGTTCGGCGCCGTCGCTGTAGCTATGACTCTCATCTTAATTGTCGAAGCAATATCGGAGATGCCAGTCAGCTTCGTGTTGGTAAGAGCGCCAGAAGTCACGCAATCAATGCTCGACACGGCATTCACCTTGAGCATGATCAGGGGGATCGGGATTGCTGTGATTCTGGCGCTGCTCGCTATCCCTTACGCGTCATTCAATAACGACCTGAATCTCGTGCCTCTCATATGCGTGCTGGCTTTCGCACCGGCAATCCGGAGCCTGATCAGCCCGGCGATGGTGCATTTCGTTCGGGCGATCGATTTCCGTCGCGAATTTGTGCTCGACATTGTTGGCAAGCTTGCCACGCTCGTCGTTGCCGTCACCGTCGCCTACATCGCGCAGAATTACTGGGCCATCGCGGCTGGGACGGTTGCGGCTCCTGTCGTCATGGCGATCGCGTCGTATTTTTTTGCGCCCTATTTTCCACGCTTGACCCTGAAGGAATGGAACCAGTTTTCCAGCCTGCTTCAGTGGAATACCGCATCACAATTCTTGGCTGCCATAAATTGGCAGATTGATCGGTTGCTTTTGGGTCGTATGGCGTCGCGAGAAGATCTGGGGCGCTTCTCGATTGCCAATGACCTGACCGCCATCCCCTATCAGGCTCTGGTCATTCCCGTCGTGCGCCCGTTGATGGCGGGGTTGTCCGCGCTCCCGGATGAGCCTGTCCGCCTTGGCCAAGCTTACAGGAAGACGACAGCCGCGATCATGATGGTCGGCGCGCCAGCGTTGATCGGCATGGCGGTGCTTTCGGAAGAAATTGTGCGCCTCATTCTTGGCCCGAAATGGAGCGAGGCCGCGTTGATGCTGGCGCTGCTTGCCGTCAGCGGCGTCGCGCCGCTGCTTGCTGCGCCATTCGGATCGCTGGCGATACGTCTGGGCCGGTTTCAGTACGGAACGCTGCAGACCCTGCTGGAATTTGTCGTGAAAATCCCGGCCATGGTGATCGGCGTCTATTTTTTTGGGGTCATGGGCGCATTGATCGCACGCATCATATGCGGATTAGGCGTGGCGTTCACATCTATGGTTCTGGTGCGCCGACTTATCGGCCTGCCCCTAACGGATCAACTGATTGCCCCGTGGCGGCCAGCGGTCGCCTCCATCGCGATGGCTGCGTGCCTCTTACCGGTGCTGCCGCTTCTTACGACCTTGTCGAACAGTTTAACTCTCGCCCTCGGAGTTACGATCGCGGTTGGCTGGGGGGCTGGGCTTTACACGGTATTCGTCTTTATTCTATGGCGCTTGAGCGGGCAGCCTGAGGGCGCGGAAGCAATCATCGCCGCGAAAGCAACGGCAATAGTCCGTCGCGTTTTCAGAAAGTACTCATAACGGAAGGGCTTTACGCTGCTGCGGTCGGCTTAGGCCCATCGTCGGCGAAAAGCGAGTCCACCATGGTGTTCGCGAGTTCAAGTTCCGCCAGCAAGACCTTGTCGGCGCCGCACTGCTCAAGGTGGTCGCGTTCGCCTTCAAACCCCGCTCGAACGATGGTCTCGATGCCCGGGTTCACCGACTTGACCTGTCTTACGATATATCCCGCGTCAAACGCCTGAGGCACTGCGACGAGGACGGCGCGCGCTTTTCGGATGCCCGCAGCGATCAGCACGTCGGTCCGATCCGCCGCGCCGAAAATCGACCGGTCGCCTGTCGAGTTCAGGCTATCGATCCGGTCCGGGTTCGGTTCAATGACCACGAACGGCAGCCCCAGCTTTCGCAGCTTTTCCACGATCTGCCGCCCAACACGTCCATAGCCGACGACGATGACGTGATTGTTCATGTCATACGAAACCTGCGACGCCGGGTTGTCATTTGAAATCCGATGGAACGCGACCCAGTCCAGCCGTCTCTCATATTTTCGGAGCAGATAGAACAGCAGCGGGTTCAGCATGATCGAGAAGATCGCGCCGGCCAGGATCAGATCGTGCGCCTCTTTAGGCAGCACGTTCAGGGTCATGGCGAAGCCCGCCAAGATGAACGAAAATTCTCCCACCTGAGCAAGGCTGATCGCAATCGTGGCGGCCGTCGCCGCCGAATATCCGAAAGCGAGAACAATCAGAAAGGCTGCGACCGATTTGCCGATCAGTATAATGAACACGACGCCCGCCACCGGCAGCGGATCCGTGATGAGAATCGCCGGATTGAACAGCATTCCGACGGAGACAAAGAACAGAACGGCGAATGCGTCGCGAAGCGGCAGCGAACGTTCCGCCGCGTTCTGACTGAGCGGCGACCCGGCCAGAACCATGCCCGCGAAAAATGCGCCGAGCGCGAAGGATGCGTTCGCCAGTTCTGCGGCGGCAAAGGCGATGCCGAGCGCAATGGCTAGCACCGCGAGCGTGAACAGCTCGCGCGATCCAGTCATCGCGACGCCGTCCAGAAGCCGAGGGATGATGCGCGGCCCCGCAAAGATCATGACCGCGATAAAAATCGCGACTTTGAGAATCGTCAGGCCGAGGTCCGAGAACACGTCGTTAGCGCTGGCGCCAGCCGCAAGCGTCGTAGGCGGGTCTCCCAGAAAAGTGGTGAGCGCGGGCAACATGACGAGGGCGAGGATCATGATCAGGTCCTCGACGATCAGCCAGCCTACGGCGATCTGGCCGCGTTTCGTCTCCAGCAGGTTCTGCTCCTCCAGCGCGCGGAGCAACACTACCGTGCTGGCGACCGACAGACAAAGACCGAAAACGATCCCCGCAGCCAGCGGCCAGCCCATCAACTGCCCGAAACCGACCCCGAGCGCCGTGGCAAACGCTACCTGCCCGATAGCGCCGGGAAGCGATATCCAGCGCACCTCAAGCAGCTTTTTGAATGAAAAATGAAGTCCGACGCCGAACATGAGCAGGATCACGCCGAGTTCCGCGAGCTGTTTCGACAGCGATACGTCGGCGACGAACCCGGGCGTGTACGGCCCCACCGAAATGCCCGCGACCAGGTATCCGATGATCGGCGAAATATTCAGACGGTTAGCGATAGCGCCGAAAATGAAAGCCAGTACGAAAGCCGCAACGAACGTGGTGATGAGCGGCGCATCATGCGGCATGGCGAACCCTTTCAGAGCGTCATTCTGACAAAAAAATAGCTGTTTAACAGGGGCGATTGCATATTTATGCAATACGTTAACTTATGACTTTTAAAGTTTGCGACAACCGCGCCTGCGATGATTTTAGTTCTGAAAATTTTTTCTGCACTGACGCGGATACTACAAAAAACTGTACGGATCGATATCCACTTGCGCCATTACGCTGCCCTTTGCGGGCGGGGCCTCGTTGAGCCACAGGCGCATATAGGCTTGGAGGTTGGCCTCGGGGGCGGCTTTCACGAGGAAGCGAAAGCGGTGGCGGCCTCTGATGATCGCGATGGGGGCTTCGGCGGGGCCTAGCACCTCGATGCGGCTTGCAGGTGGGGCAGCCATGGCGAAAGCGCGCGCGTAGGCTTCGGCCTCGGGCCGCGTTTTGGCGGAGATGAGCACGGCGGCGAGGCGCCCGAATGGCGGTATCCCCGCTTCCTCGCGCGCAACGATCTCGCGCTCGATAAACTGCTCGCGGTCGCCGGAGATAATCGCCTGCATCACCGGATGCTCGGGCAGATACGTCTGGATATAGCCGCGCCCAACGGTGCCGCTGCGCCCGGCGCGCCCCGTCACCTGATTGAGCAACTGGAAGGTGCGCTCAGCGGCGCGCGGGTCGGCGGTGGCGAGACTCAAATCGCCGTCCACCACGCCGACGGTCGCCAGCCTCGGGAAATGATGCCCCTTCGCCACGAGCTGCGTGCCGATGACGATGCGCGCCTCGCCCGCCGCCACCGTCTCGATCACCTCGCGCAGCGCTTTCATGGTAGGCACGAGATCGCTGGACAAAATCGCGGTTTGCATCTCCGGCCAGCGCTGGGCCACCTCCTCCGCGACGCGCTCGACGCCGGGCCCGCATGGCGTCATGTGATCCTCGGTGCCGCATTTCGGGCAGGTTTTCGGCTTCGGCAGCGTGAAGCCGCAATGGTGGCAGGTGAGCTTTTCGCGGAAGCGATGCTCGACTAGATGCGCAGTGCATTGCGGGCATTCAAGGCGATGACCGCAGGCCCTGCAGAGCGTGAGCGGCGCATATCCGCGACGGTTGAGGAATAGCAGCGTCTGCTCGCCGCGCGCCAGCGTGTCATTCACCGCCGCGACAAGTTTGGGGGAAAGCCAGCGCCCGCGCTCCGGCTTGTCGATGCGCAGGTCGATGGCTTCAATGTCCGGCATGGCGGCGCCCGCGAAGCGCTCCTCCAGCCGCACGTGGTTATAACGCCCGCGCCGCACATTTACGAAGCTGTCGATGGAGGGCGTGGCGGAGGCGAGCACCACCGGGCATTTGCCGAGCCAGCCGCGTGCTACCGCCATGTCGCGAGCCTGATAGCTCACTTTATCCTCCTGCTTATATGAAGCGTCGTGCTCCTCATCGACCACGATCAACCCTAAATCCACGAAGGGCAGGAATAGCGCCGAGCGCGCGCCCGTCACCGCTTTTGCCTCGCCGCTGGCCACCGCCCGCCATAACCGCGCTCGCTCGCCGGGCGATATTTGCGAATGCCATTCAGCGGGGCGGCAACCGAAGCGCGCCTCGAAGCGGGCGAGAAACTGGCCGGTCAGCGCGATTTCGGGCAGCATGATGAGCGCCTGGCGCCCTCGCCCCAACGCCTCGGCGACGGCCTCGAAATAGACCTCCGTCTTGCCCGACCCCGTTACGCCGTCGAGCAGACTGACGGAATAGCCGCCCGCCTCCACCGCCATTTGTAGCGAATGCGCGGCGCGAGCCTGGCCCTCGCCGAAAGCCACCTGCGCGAAGTCGGCTCGCGGCGCCCGCATCTTCGAGCGCGGCAACTCCACCCGCACGAATGTTCCTGCTTCGGCCAACCCGTCGATGACAGAATAGCCGACGCCCGCCACCTCCGCGAGTTGCGCCTTCGGCCAGACGAGGCCGTTGGACGCCGCCTCTAGCACGCGCTTGCGGCCCGGCGTCAGCCGCGATGGAGGGGCTCCGACAAGCTTGTATCCCCAGCGGGTGGCCTCCTCGTCGAACGCCTCGGCCGAACTCATCATCATTTTCAGCGCCATGCCGAGCGGCATCAGCGTATAGCGCGCCACCCACTCCGCAAACCGGCGAGAAACATCCGGCAGCGGCTCGGCATCCAGCTTCTCGATGATGGTTTTCAGTTTTTTACGATCGACGGCGTCGCGGGCGGGCGCCGCATCCCACACCACGCCGATGCGCTTCATTGGCCCGATAGGCGTCAGCACAAAATCGCCGGGCCGCAGGTCAACGCCGCCGGGAACAAGGTAGTCGTAGGGGTGCTCCAGCCACAACGGCATGAGTACAGCGACTGTTTTGTGCGCGCTGGCGGGGCGATCCTTGTTATTCGCGATCATGACCGGTTATGTAGAAGATCACGAGCGATTCGCACACCATCGCGGGCGGGAACGCCCTAATTTATGGTCGCATTCATCGCTTCGAGCAGCACGGATGCCGAACTGATATCAGCGGCGCACGAATCCTCCTCCATATTCAGGATTTCCACAGTGCGGTTTCGCACCAGCATGGAGTAGCGCACTGATCGCATGCCCAACCCGAGCGGCCGCGCGTTTAGTTTCATACCGATAGATTCAGCGAAATCACCATTTCCGTCCGAGAAGAAAAGGATTTTATCGCGCGCGTTGGAAATTATGGCCCATTCGTCGAACACAAACACATCGTTCACCGACATGCAGGCGATGGTGTCGACTCGGCGCGCCATTAGGGCGTCATGGTGATCGAGAAAGCCCGGCACATGGAAGTAATGGCTCGTCGGGTTAAATGCGCCGGGAACGCCGAACAAGACGACGCACTTGCCTCGGAATACGTCATCCGTGGAAACATATCGTGGGCCCGTGTCCGTCATGGTTAAAAACGCGGCGTCTGGAAGCCTGCCTCCCTCTTGCAAAATGAGTGCGCAATCTGGACCCATTCTACGCCTTAAAGCGCAAACCTCCGCTTGACTCAACTGTCGTCCCTGCTCGATGGCGAGTTCGATCGTTTCAAAGATGCGTCGGGTCATTTCGGGGCTGCGAAATAGCAGTGATACTGGCACTTTGCCGAAGTTAGAAATGTACTTTTTTTAAAAGGTGCTTAAAACCAAAATGGGGCATCTATCACGCTTTTATCTGTATATTGTATGTGTACTAAGTAATACATACAATACACAGCCTCATCATATTTATTGATAATTAGTATCAGCATACCGGATGAGAAACTGTGACGTTGAAGCGCGAGTTGTGGCGTGCAAAGGTGCCTCCAGCCAGTGAGGTTCTAGCAGGATGATGGAGGCGGCATGAAGTTTTTTGTGGACACGGCCGATGTGGGCGAGATCCGCGATCTGGCGCAGACAGGCCTTTTGGACGGCGTGACGACAAACCCGTCGCTAATTGCCAAATCCGGGCGCGACTTTTTCACTGTGATTCGCGAGATCTGTGACGTGGTCGAAGGCCCCGTAAGCGCCGAGGTCGCGGCGGTCGAAACGTCCTTGATGGTAAAGGAAGGGCGCAAACTTGCCGCTCTCGCGCCAAATGTGACGATCAAGCTCCCGCTGACCTGGGATGGCCTCAAGGCGTGCAAAGCCCTTTCGAGCGAAGGTTTCAAAATCAATGTCACCTTGTGCTTTTCCGCGAATCAGGCGTTGCTCGCTGCTAAAGCGGGAGCAACGTTTATTTCGCCCTTCATCGGCCGACTGGACGACATCGGCGAGGACGGTATGAAGCTGATCGAGGACATCCGTACAATCTACGATAATTATCCGGCGCTTAAGACTGAAATCCTTGCAGCCTCTATTCGCCACCCCCTGCATGTAACGCAGGCCGCTCTTGCTGGCGCCGACGTCGCGACCGTGCCGCCTTCGGTGTTAAAGCAGATCGTTAAACATCCGTTAACTGACAAAGGGTTAGAACAGTTTCTTACCGACTGGTCTAAAACGGGACAAACGATTTTATAGGCGGGAGTTATGACGGCGCGGGCGTTTGAGGGAACAACAGTGCAGGCGCCTTCCGCAACAGTCGAGGCAGTAAACGCCTGGCTGGGGCATCTCCGCCAGGAACGGCGTCTTGCCTCGAACACCCTCGAAGCTTACGAACGCGACGCCCGGCAGTTTATCGAGTTTCTGGGAGCCCATTGGCAATGCGAGGCGACGCCCGGGCGGCTTAACACGCTTTGCGCTTCAGACATTCGCGCTTTTCTGGCGGCGCGCCGCGCAGACGATGCTTGCAGCCGAAGCTTGTCCCGGACGATTTCAGCGCTAAGGGCTTTTTTCCATTTTCTGGAGCGTGCGGGAACACTGAAAAATCGCGCGCTGTTGACGATCTCACTTCCGAAGCTAAGCCACAGCATTCCGCGGCCTCTTACTGAGAGTAAAGCGCTCGACCTGATGAACGCCAGCGCGGAGCCTATGTCCGAGACGCAGGAATGGGTAAGCGCCCGCGACCGCGCCGCGTTGCTGCTGCTTTACGGCTCCGGCTTACGCATCTCGGAGGCGCTTGGCCTGCAAAGGCGGCACGCGCCACTGCCTCCACGCGACAGCGTTCGGGTGATGGGCAAGGGCGGCAAGGAGCGGATCGTACCCGTGCTGCCAGTCGCGCAGCAGGAAATCGCGCATTATCTCGCAAAATGCCCGTATCCGATGAGTTCGGAGACGCCGCTTTTTCTGGGCGTAAAGGGTGGGCCATTGCGGCCGCGGATTCTGCAGTTGCTGATCGCAAGGCTGCGCGCGCAACTTGATTTGCCTGCGGCTGCGACCCCGCACTCGCTTCGTCATTCATTCGCCACGCATTTGCTGGGGCGCGGCGCAGATTTGCGCTCGATCCAGGAACTGCTTGGTCATGCGAGCCTTTCCACCACGCAGATTTACACGCAGGTTGACCGCGAAAGCCTTTTGCGTGTTGTGGAGCGTTCGCATCCGCGCGCTGCTTAGCGGAGGTTCATCAAGGCTTTGCCTCTCACTTACACAAATCCGTAAGCATCATTTAACTTTATGCGTTTTGCATGGTCAAGTGACGCAGTAAACTGCTCATTCCGAATGCATTTTTGCCCCATAGTGCGAAGAAGCCACAGTGACTTTCCTGTCCCCGCCGAATCGCTGCGTAGTCGTTGCACGATATGAAGCTTTCGATATAAATAGTGTCAATGTTGATGGCCGGGCGGGCAATCACATACGAAATTACGGGTTTGTGTTTTGGGGATGTCGGCGGTGACGAAGCTGACCAACTTTGAAAGAGGCTTATAATGCAAGGATTTTGTAACGTTCTTCGGGCAGCTTTTCTCGGCACGACAGCGCTTGTAGCTGTTGCTGGTGCTGCTAACGCCGCCGATCTGAGCCTGAAAGACGAGCCAGCGATGGAAGAAGCTCGCAAGTGGGGCATTAGCTTTTATGCTGCTGGCGTAACAGACTATGTGTTCCGCGGCATTTCGCAGACTAGCGAAGAGCCAACCGTCCAGGCTGCTGTCGATCTGACGTATGGCATTGCTTATTTCGGGATCTGGGGTTCAGGCATCGATTTCGGCACACCAGCCGCTGCGGATGTTGAAATTGATATTTATGCAGGCATCAAGCCAACATATAAAAATATCACTTTCGATATTGGTGGCTTGTACTACTACTATCCAGGTGCAAATGACGCCGGAGCAGAAACCGATTATTTCGAAGCCAAACTCGGCGCAAGTGGTACTATTTACGATGGTCTCAGTGCTGGCCTAACATTGTACTACTCTCCAGAGTACAGTGGCGAAACCGGAGAAGCTCTCACTGTCGAAGGCACGGTCTCGAAGACGCTTCCGAAATTCATGATGCTGGATCTGGTTGCAAGTGGCACGCTCGGTTATACCGACGTAGACGAGCTTGGTGACTACGTTTATTGGAACGTTGGCCTGACCAAGACGTATGGAAAATTTTCTCTGGACGTACGCTATCATGACACTGACCTAGATGTTGGTGACAACAATTTTGGTTGCTCAAATGATGATGCGTTCGCTTGCGATGAACGGGTTGTCGGTACTTTGAAAGTCACGCTACCGTAACTATATCGGATTGTAGAATTTGGCTGGGATTTTCATATGAAAATCCCAGCCTTTTTATTTGGTGTTCGATGTTCAAGTTTTTTGTTCTTCTTTTGTGCTTTTTATTGACTTGGTTTGTAAATAGTTTTAGAACAAAGAAAGAACGCAGACGTCTTCACCTGTTGCCTCTGGTTAAGCGAGGCGTTCTGCGGAAGCAAGGCTGACAGCCATCAGCCTTCATTCAAAAGCAGGCGAGCCACTTACGCAGCATAATGTTTTGCGTTTCTGCGTAATTGGTTTGAAGTCAATCCACGCCCCCCGAATTGACGCGAGCCGATTGCTCGCCTGCTCTTTTTACGCTTTGTATCAAAGCGTAAAGTCTCATTTGAATGGTCAGCGCTTGCCTTGCGGCTCTCTGGAACCTACTTCCATCAAGCGGCTCAAGCAATTTGCAGTCGCTAAGCTTCAGCCATTTTAACCATTGCCCAGTTAACCTAAGAAAATGATATGGCGAACGTTCGCGTTATCGGAGCCGGCATTATAGGCCTCTGGCAAAGTCTGACACTGGCCAGGCGCGGCTATTCTGTGCAGCTTGTTGAAGCGTCCGCGAAACCATTCATCTCATCCGCAAGTCGGCTTGGCGCTGCAATGCTGGCCCCTTATTGCGAGGCGGAGGCATCAGGGCCGCTTGTTCATGTGATGGGCGTGCAGTCTTTGAGTTTGTGGAAGAAGGTTTACCCACATCTTAACGCCAACGGCAGCGTGGTGATCGCGGCGCCTCGCGACCAGCCGGAACTAGGGCGCTTCGCCCGCATGACAGAGGGAGGCGTCAAACTTTCGCGCCCCGCGCTAGCAAAAATTGAGCCAGCGCTCGCCGAACGTCATGAGAACGCGCTGTATTATGAAAATGAAGCGCATGTTGAGCCGGGAGCCACATTGCCTTGGCTTTTGCAAGCGACGGCTAACGCTGGTTGCAAACTCGTCTTTGGCGATAGCGCCCATGGCGTTTCCGAAAAACAGCCGGAATGGGTAATCGACTGCCGCGGCATGGGTGCCGCCGCCGATCTTCCCACCTTGCGTGGCGTGAAGGGCGAAATGCTTGTGGTATCCACCTCTGAAATTGCGCTGACCCGCCCGGTGCGGCTGCTACATCCGCGCTTCCCGCTTTATATCGCTCCATGGCGGGACGGACGCTTCATGATTGGTGCGACAGTAATTGAAAGCGCGGAAAAAGACACTGTTACCGTGAGATCGGCGCTTGATCTGCTGTCAGCCGCGTTTACCGTGCATCCGGCTTTCTCGGAAGCCCGAATGGAAGGTTTTTACGCGGGCGTCCGGCCAGCTTACCCTGATAACATCCCCAAAATCACCGTGCGCGGCCGCCGTATTTTTGTGAATGGTGCCTACCGTCATGGCTACCTGCTTGCGCCTGCGTTGGCGGAACTCGTCGCTGATTACATTGGTGGATTGCCCGTCGATGGCTCGCCAATCTTCAACTGATTCCCACAACGTTTCTGATCGTACCCAAAGTACGCATATGCGTGACATATCATCCACATACTTGTCTTAAATTGTTAGTAAACAGCAATGCAACTATAAATAGAGTGCAGCGCTATCGTTTTTTATATACCTAAGGTTGCATTGAAATTGTCTTCAAAGCCAAAAAACTGAACACTTTGGTTTTTAGCCGCGTCTCACACTTTTGCGCATCACGTGTGTTGTTCGCCCAACTATGGAACGGTAAAATGAGCAGCTATATCCTTGGGCGACCAGGCTGATTGGAAAAGGCTCCAGCCCATCAACCATGGCCGCGAATCTCGGTTTGAACTCGTTTTTCATCAAAACCCTCGTCAGGAACGCGCATCAGGGATCCGCTCCGCTACGGGGGCGGGCTTTTGCGGTATTCGTCACATTCACCGAGATGCCATACGTCGCCGAATACGTTTATCGCCATCTTGATTTCCTCAATGCAAATGGCTTTAACGTCGTCGTCGTTTCAAACAGCAAGAAAATAAATTCGCAATCTTTGCGTGAGTTGCGACTTCGCTCCATCGCCGTACTGGAGCGGCCTAACATCGGTTACGACTTAGGTGCATATCGCGATGGAATACTATGGACGATGCAGCATTTTGATCTACTCGACAGGCTCCTCGTTTTAAACGACTCGGTCTTTGGCCCAATTAACATCGATAGCGACATTTTCGAAAAAGCTTTTGCCGTTGATGGTGACATAGTAGGCCTGCTCGAAAGTATGGAGACGCGATACCATTTTTAAAGATTCTGGATGTTATTCAATAGAAGCATTTTAACATCTAATAAGTTTTCTGATTACTGGAAGAAGATGCCTTATTTCCAGGATAAGACTGTTGTCGTCGATAAGCTGAAAACACAAATACTGAATTATTTTCTGCAGGCTGATTTTCGCGGTGAAGCCATCTATCAAGTAGACACTATTACCAAACAAGCGGTTGAAAATTTTCTTCGGGAGATAGACCAAATCTCGTGGCTTTCGGGGGATCGCAGCGACAGCGCGGGGGTGACTTCCAAGCCGGAAATCACCCCCTCCGAGAGATTGCGCCTGTCGCAGCGTGGAACGCCATTGCGTGCGCGCCTCGATTACCTCCGCCAGATCGTCGGCATCCTCAGCCACGGCGTCCTTATAAACCCTTCGGTTTTTATGTGGAAGACGCTGCTGCAGGATTTCAGCTTTCCCTACATCAAGCGCGAAATATTCACCAAAAACCCCGTCAGCGAACCGAACATTCTCTCCGCCTACGAGATCACGGCGAACTGCGGCTATCCAATCGAACTGATCCGAGTTATTTGCGAGGGGCGCGATGAGTTGGTTGGATGTAACGCGCGGGCCAATTGACTGGCATTGCGTCTACTGCGGCGATAAGGGTGAGCTTCCGCATCATTCGTCCTACGTTTTTAATGACTTTACCTACCACCTTCATAAGTGTCCAGGATGCGAAAGCCTCATATACAATCCAGCGGCGATGGGCCCGGGGTTCGGCCTGCGGCCTGACGAAACGGAAACGCGCATCGGCTCGAAATATTACTTCGAGGTCGCCTATTCGGCTTATTTTACGCCTCTCTGGGCATTAGCAACCATTCCCGACATAGGCGTGGCCGACCTCAAAAATTACAACTTTCTCGATATTGGCGCTGGCAATGGCCTTGGCTCCTACACCATTCGCGAGCTATTCGACATAAACGTGCTTCCCGTTGAGCCGTCGTTGACTGGCGAGTGCGCCCGGGAAGTTTTCGGCCTGCCTGTCGTGCGGAAATATTTCGAGGATATAGAGGAGGATTTGCTTGCCCAACTCAAATCGAAGCCATGCCTCGTACATCTCGACGCTGTGATTGAGCATTTGAACAATCCGCGCATGTTGCTCCAGAACTTGATGTCGAGCCTCGATATCGAAGTCCTGTCTGGGCTGGTGCCGGACGGTGACGGCATTTTGCGCGATGAGCCGTTCGCCACGTCCGTGCCGTTTCTCGCGCCGAGCGATCACGTTCACCTGCCAAGCGTTGCGGGTATGGATAAACTGTTCGCGGATTTAGGCTTTCCTTTCCGGCATGTGATCCAGGTCAGCAAACTACTCATCGTCATAGGCTCAAAAAAGCCGATCATACCGCCTAGCGACCAGCGCGTTCGCATTGCGACCGACCTCGTACTCGAACGGCTTGCCCAGCATCCAAACCCGATGGTGTCTGGCGGCGCCGCTTCTCGTCTGCTGATCGACGCCGTCGGCAAGCGCAAGCACGAGCGCATCGAGCATTTCTCAAAGCAGCTATTGCCGAACTTCAAACCGGAAGTTCTAGTCAGGCAGCTTCAGGAAAATCGTCCATGGATGGAGATACCGTTCTATTGCAGCAATCTCTCTTACTGGGTGGCGTTCGAAATTTTTGCCGCCGGTCGTTACGCCGAAGCGCTTCCGTATCTGGACGTAATTGAGGTCTTCGCCGAACGCATAGTTCGCGACTCCGCAGTTCGCCATGGAGCCAATGATCTACAAATGGCAGTCGCGAATTTTCCGTGCGCAGATTTTGTTCGCGCTCGGACGGCCGGACGAAGCCCCTGTGGCGCTGCAGTCTGTTATTAATGCGCCGCTGGACAGCTATTCTCCGCCGTCGCAGGACGTCATCGCACAAGCAATTTCCCTACTAAACACATATCCCGAAACGCAGGCGGCTGCCTGACCAAAAGCCGAGACGGCAAAGGCTACTAAAATGTTTAACGGCAACTCCATGTTTTGCATTGATAGCGCCACGAAGTTTTATCGTGGCATACGCATCGGCGGCTGGCTGCATCAAGCTGGCAATCCGCTGCAAGCCGTGCGTCTGAAATGCCGCAATCTGCTTTATCAGCACACCGAGATTGGAATTGAACATCTAGGCGTTGCCTCACTCGGCGCGAACAAGGGATTTTCAATATAGGCCTTGCTTGCGGTGGATGGGTTTCCCGATGACGCTATTGTGGAATTCCAGGTAAAGGGCGAATGGATTTCGGCCCCTCTAGTTGAGCTTCTGAACGAGCGCGTCATCACCGATGAAAGCGCCCAAGTCGAGCGCAGGTTTATCGAGCTGCTGAAGCAGATGCCGGGCCGTCCCAGAATGCTCGATATCGGTGGGCGGGATCGCAGCCTGGTCGACCGCAGCAAATCGTTTCCGTATGCGGACGTAACGGTGGTTGATATTCTCGCCGGGCAGAATGTCGATGTTGTCGGCGACGCGCATAATTTATCCGCGCTATTCGAGCCGGAGTCATTCGACGCGGTTTACAGTGTTTCGGTGTTCGAGCATCTGCTGATGCCGTGGAAAGCTGCCCTCGAAATTAATAAGGTGCTGAAGCAGGGCGGGATTGGCATGATTTTCACCCATCAAACCCTCGGCATGCATGAGGAGCCGTGGGATTTTTGGCGCTATTCCGCCCATTCATGGGACGCGTTGTTCAACGCCGCCACCGGATTTGAAATCGAAGACCGCTCGCAAAGCATGCTGAACTATATTTTGCCGATGCTGTATCGTGACGGCAAGCAGCACGCAGAGCGCGCCGCCGGGTTCGAGGCCTCAATTGTTTTGATACGCAAGACCGGGCCGATTGAGCTTGAATGGAACGTGCCGCTGAGTAACATCATCGCCACAACTTATCCCGTTGGCCACGGCGCTTCGTAACATCCGATCCCGAACGTGGTGCGACAACTGGCTTGCAGGGCCGTGCGTCGTCGTAATAAAATTGTTGCGGATGATCGCCAAGATCAGCCTGAAATAATGGTTGGATTACTGCAATGCACGATACGGGGGTAATATCAGCGCGGTGCGGAGGCGTATAGCGCGTCGGATGATAGTGGCGCCATGGTCGAGCATTTTCGCCAGATTGTGCTCTGGCCACTTCAAATCGTTACGCAGAAAGGGCAAACAAGTCGTGGCTATCATACCGTTCTTGAGCAAGCGGGCGCAACCGGTGCATGGAGCGCGGTCACGGACGAGTTCGGCGAGGATTTCCACGAGCGTCATTATCGTGAATTTGTATCTTTCCTCCCCCACGTTCAGCGCTTTTTGTATGGCGACGCGCACGGACTGAACGAGACGCAATCCGTTGCAGCGCCGGTTCGCGTTTATCGCCGCCACGATATCAAGCAGGTGCGCGTGACGTTAAACGCGGGCGAAAAGCCTTTGTTTGCGATATGGCGCACGCAGACCTTTACTTCTTTTACGATGTGGACGCGGTGATCCTGGCGTTTGAAATCTCGTCCGAAAACCTTCCGTTATCTGTCGCCAAAGCGCTGATGCACCGTTTTGGGCGCGCCTATCCAGCCGGATGGAGCAGCGCCGGAACGCCGGTGCATTGCCCCGCTCTCGTCGAGTGGCTGGACGCGAGCGGCGCGCTGCTCGCACGTTCGGATTATGAGGAGAAAAACCGCTTTCTTAATTTCACCGGGGAACGGCGCGCCGCGCGAATATCCAGCCATTGGACGTTCCTGTTGAAACCGCTGGTTTGCGACGCCGGAGACGAAGCGGGGGGCCTGCGCTTTCGCGAAATCGAATATTCAAGAATGCCAGTCATGGCGTATCTCGCGGTTGACAGCCTCGACGCCTTGAGCCGCGAAAATTTTATCCACCTCGCACTTGCCACGTCAGAGCCGGCCACATCCACCCCATTCTCGCCGCGTTTCCTAAAGGAGTTCGAGGCGCGCCACGCCTATGACCGTTTTTACGCTGATGGCATCGATATGCAGCAGGGCGACGTCCGCTTTCTCACATCCGGCGAAGCGTTCTGCATCGTATCCGGCGGCGCATCGAGCGCCATGAATTGCAATGAATGCGGTTTGCTTGGCCAATTCCGCCATCAGTATTTTCTCTTGTTCCTAATTGCGCACTTTCACAAAGCTGCGCTGTTGATGCTTTCAGACCGGATGGTCGCCGCTATCAAGGATTTTAATCCCTTGAACGCACAGTCCGTGCGCCGTTTTCGCGACGAGACATTTGGCTTGCAGGAAAGTTTCCTACGCTTCTCGCAGCGCTATCTTTTCACCGAGATTTCGGGCGAACCCTACATGCGCGATATGTTCAGGATGATACGCGCGCACCTGGCCATCGATAAACTTCACCAGGAAGTGCGCGGCGAGATTATGGACATGGTGCAGTATCTGAACAGCAACGCGCTGCGACGCCAGTCGGGCGCGATGCACCGTTTGACGGTTGTGACGATAGTGGGCCTAGTCGGAACCATCGCAACAGGGTTTCTGGGCATGAACCTGCTGGACGAAGCCAGCAACCCACTGTCAGTTAAGGCGTCCTATTTCGGAGTCGTCCTTGGCGTCACGTTTATTCTTGCGGCGCTCACCATCGTTTTTTCCCGTCCACTCGCAAATTTGCTGGAAAAAATTGCAGGCGATAGTCGGCCAGGTTAGGCTTGTGCAGTTTTCAGTAGAAAACCATGGATTTTCCGGTCGCGAGCAATTTTTATCTTTTTAGTTATATTACGCCATCAGTAAAAATGATTGTACCTGCAGTCATCTAGGGCGCTTTTTTGAACTCAGGGGTACATTATTTACCAACTTCTGCGCGAAACTGCCGCATAGCGAAACTAAACTTGATTATGAATACAAAAGGCAGCATCTAGTGGTTGTGCATTACTAATCGTGCAATGGCCACGCGAGCGGGGCGAAATCCCGGCGCAGCCACCTCACGAATGAGATCAGCATCATCTGGGCGCTCCCAGATTGTGATTAGTCCGCCGGTCGAACAGGCGATCATTTTGTGAGGTATAAAAATGACCATTCATGCGGTTTCGCAGTCCTATTCTCTATCCGAAACGTCATCCAATGGCGCATTGCCGTTAGGCGGCGCCTGGAAACGCGCGATGGATATTATCATCGCGGGCATTGCCATTATTGCGCTGGCCCCGCTGGCTCTTATTACGGCGGTGCTCGTGCTCATCACCATGGGCCGTCCGGTACTGTTTATTCAAAACCGCGTAGGCTTTGGCGGGCGCACATTCCGGTGCATGAAATTCCGCAGCATGGTTTCCGACGCTGGCCCACGCCTGGAAACTTATCTCGCGGCAAACCCTGCGGCGGCGGCTGAGTGGAAAACGTCGCAAAAACTCACCAAAGATCCGCGAGTGACCCGCCTCGGGCTAATGCTGCGCAAATCCAGCCTCGATGAGCTGCCGCAGCTCTTCAACATCCTGAGAGGCGACATGAGCTGCGTAGGCCCGCGCCCGATTACGCCGTCCGAGGTGATGCGCTATGGCCGTCACGCCGCCGAATATGTAAAAGTCCGCCCAGGTCTCACCGGCTTATGGCAGGTAAGCGGGCGCAGCAGCGCCAGCTACAAGCGCCGCGTGACACTCGACCGGGTCTATGTGCGGCACCTGTCTATGCTCGCGGATATCATGATCCTGCTGAAAACGCCACCTGCCGTGCTTCGCATTAGCCAGACGGCCTGAGTTAAAACTGCATGGAGGCGGTATCTCAGCGCAGCTTTCCTGTGTATTGCGGGTGCGGATTTGGCCCGTCGCCCTGATACATTTCGCGGAGGTTGCAAGTCGGCATGACACCAAGTTTGTCATAGCTCTCGGTCAGAAACTTATCCGCAGCGCGTCGGCCGATTTCGAACAGATGCTGCAGGAACTCCCATTCACCATTCATTTTGCTCGAAGCGCCAAGCGGCGCCAGGTCTTCATGAGCAGAGATCGTGTGAATGTTGATCCGTTTGTATTCATCGGCGCTAAGCTTTCCATCTTCGATCAGTTTGCGCACGAAATCGATCCCGCGCAATTCAAGCAGCAGGGCTGAGTTAAAGCTGATTTCGTTGATACGATTGATGATCTCGCGGCTGGTCTTTGGCGCGCCCTGACGGAAAACGGGGTTAATCTGCACAATCACGTAATCGCAGGTGCGCGTTGAGTCGTGAAATGGAAATAGTACCGGGTTGCCCATATAGCCGCCATCCCAATAGGGCACACCGTCGATCTCGACCGCCTGAAAGACATGGGGCAGACACGCGCTTGCCATCACCACATCCGCGCTTATCTGGTCCCTCTTGAAAACAGTCGCGCGCCCGGTTTCAACATTGGTGCACGAGATAAAAATCAGCGGATGCTCGCACTCCCGCACCTTGTCAAAATCGACCACCGTGTCGAGTAGCTCTTTCAACGGGTTTACGTTGAATGGATTGAGTTCGTAAGGGCTTGCCATCTTGCTCAACATGTCGAAAAAGGCGTAGCCGGGCGAGGCATCAAGCGACCATGTGCCCATCAGCATGTCGAACGGCGCGCGTTGAACGGGGCTATATTGTGCTTCCTTGGCGACCGCCGCCCAGAACGCTTTCAGCTGATCGCGCGCACCCTGATTGCCGTTGCGCACAAAGCCGTCGGCCATCACCGTGGCATTCATGGCGCCCGCGCTGGTGCCGCTCACCGCTTCGATGTCGAGCCGCCCGTCCTCCAGCAGCCGGTCGAGCACGCCCCAGGTGAAGGCGCCGTGCGAGCCGCCGCCCTGCAGTGCGAGGTTGATGCGCTTCTTGCCGCCGTCGCCGTTTCCGGGCTTATGATAACCGTACGCCCTGTCGCCCTCGTCAATGCGGGGATAAAATTCCTCTGGCATGGTCTTCTCCCTGTTCGCGCTCCCGATCCCCCGCACAGTATTCGGACGGCGCCGCGCGGGCAATGGAGAAAGAGGCTTAACCGCGAACGAAGGCGAGCGCCCTCACCACCGAGGCGAGGAAAAATACTGTGAGCACGATGACGATGGACGGCCCGGCGGGCGTGTCGGCGGCGAGCGACATGTTTAGCCCCAGCACCACGCTGAGAGCGGCGATGATGACGGCGCCGCCCGCCATCTGCTCCGGGGTGCGGGCAAAAGCGCGCGCAGCGGCGGCGGGAAAAATAAGCAGCGACGTGATGAGCAGGATGCCGACCACCTTCATCGCCAGCGCTACCGCCACCGCGATAAGCAGGATGTAGGCGATGCGCACGAGCCGCACGTTGACTCCCTCCGCCGCCGCCAGCTCCTCATGCACGGAAACCGCCAGCAGCGGCCGCCATAGCCAGTAAAACGCTGCATAAATCGCGACGGCGCCCGCCCATATCCACGCCACGTCGGCGACGGACACCGCCAGAATGTCGCCGAACAGATAGCCCATCAAATCCAGCCGCGCGCCGCCGGTGAGCGTCGCCAGGATCAGCCCGCTTGCCAGCCCGACGTGGGCAAGGATGCCGAGCAGCGTGTCCTCCGGCAGCACGCTCTGCCCCTGCAACGCCGCCAGCAGCAGCGCGATGGTGATGCAAACCGCGAACACGCCAATCGTTGGGTCGATGCCGAGGATGAAACCGAGCGCGACGCCGAGCAGCCCCGAATAGGCGATGGTCTCGCCGAAATACGCCATCCGCCGCCACACTACGAAGCAGCCTAGCGGCGCCGCGAGCGCAGCCACGCCGACGCCGCCGATGAGTGCGCGCGTGAAAAAATCGTCAAGCATCGCCGCCGCTTCCCCAGCGTGGATTATTGCAAGGCGCCGCTTTCAACCTCGCCGCACTTTGATACGTTACCGCTGCGCGCACTCCAATCACCTCAACGCGCGTACTATCATTCCCGCGAAGGCGGGACTCCAGGGCCGCAAGCGCTAGACAGGACGTTAGCGGCTGGATCCCCGCCTTCGCGGGGATGACAATAGTGCAAAGCCGAGATAACAGAAAGCGACGGGATGGATTATGAGAACGGGACGAACGAAGACCTGACGTCATGTTAGTCATGACGGTGGCCGTCGCACACCTCGCCGGAGAGGTCGTGCGTGTGATCATGGCGATGGCGGTAGATGCCGAGCGCGTCCAGGCCGCTGAGGCCGAACAGTTTCTGGTACGCGGGGTCATTGGCGACGGCGTGCGGCCTGCCCTGGCAGCAAATGTGGCGGTTGAGGCAGATCACCTGGTCGCTCGCCTTCATCACCATGTGCAGGTCGTGGCTTATAAGCAGAATGCCGCAGCCGCGCCGGTCGCGAATAGCGGCGATGAGGTCGTAAAGCTGCGCCTCGCCAGCGTAATCGACGGCCTGCACGGGTTCGTCGAGCACGAGAAAATCCGGCGCGGACATCAGCGCGCGGGCGAGCAGCACCCGCTGGAATTCCCCGCCCGACAGCGTGGCGACCGACGATTGCATGAGATGCCTGGCGCCGGTCTCGTCCAGCGCCGCGGCGATCTCCGGCTTGCTCGCGCGCCTACCTAGCGTCATGAAGCGCGCAACGTTGAGGGGGATCGCGGCGTCTATGTTGAAGCGCTGCGGCACATAGCCGACCCGCAGATTAAGCGCGCGCGTAACCTCGCCCTGATCGGGCTTGACCAGGCCGAGCATCAAACGCCCAAGCGTGGTTTTGCCGGCGCCGTTCGGGCCGATGACGGTGACGATCTCGCCCACGTGTACAGTAAGGCTCACCTCGTCGATCACCGCGCGAGCGCCGAGCTTCAGGCTCACGCCACGCGCGCAAACCAGCGGTTTCGCCGCCACGTGCAGCGGCGCGATGCGGGCGGAAACGGGGGACGCGGGCGCAAACATGGCGGCGGGTATGGTCATGGCGCAGCCACGCCCTCGACGCAATCGCCGCAGCGGCCCTTGATCTCCAGCACAGCATCGGCGACCTGAAAGTTCGAGCCCTGCGTCACGCAGGCGATGGCGTCGCGCGCGCCCGGCGCATCGGTTTCCGCTACCCGCCCGCACGCCTCGCAAATGAGGACGATGGACGCGGCGGCGTGTTCATGGTCGGAATGGCAGGCGAAATAAGCGTTTTTGCTCTCCAGCCGGTGCACCAGCCCCGCCGCCTCCAGCACCTCGATGATGCGGTAAACCGAGATCGGCGCGAGGCGTTTGCTGTCCACTGCCAGCCGGTCGATGATGTCGTAGGCGCCGAGCGGCTTGTGGCTGGACGCGATTTCGCGGAACACGCGCTCGCGCAGCTCGGTGAAGCGCACGCCGCGCTCGTCGCAAACGGCGCGTGCGCGGGAGAGCGCCCGCTCGATGCAAAGCCCGTGATTATGCGCGTGGGGCGGGAACGGCGCGGCGTCGGTTCGTTGGCGGCTCATGTAATGTTATTACCACAGCTTTCGCCCCGCGCCAAGGTAAGTCATGCAGGAGGCTAAAAATTGATAGCTATGCATTCTCAACATACATCTGCCATCGCAACAGTTTCCGAGATGGACCTAAAGCAAGTATCGACGAGCTTGCGCGATTCAGTGAATGTTGTCGGGATAAAAAAATGATCTAAACATGCGAGAGAGTGAGATCTGGGGCTTGCACCGGAACTACTTAATGCAGGGTTAACAGCTTTAGCCCCCGCTTTTTGCGGCTTGTATCCAAGCGCACGGACTTTACAATACAAATCAGTTTGTGCTTAGGAGCTGATGCTAAAGCCTACCTGACATAATGCGTCGCTTGGCTTTATTAATATCAAAGCAAAAAATGTGCGCTTGCGCAGCAAGGTCTTCATCGGATAGCGCTAAAAAAGCAACCTCTGCCTCGCTTAGCTCCGAAGCGCCCTGTCTTAAAGATTTAGCAATTTTCTCGACAGTTTTCATGGCACCCAGTTATCACGATTACTCGGCACGCCGCGTTGTAGTGTGTTAGTTGATCTCAGCGTCATGGCCGGATGATAATATCCAACATAAAAGAAAGCCAAATCAAGGTCTTTGTTTTAACGGTCGAAGTTATCGCGAGCGGCGCAGGTCTAGGGTGTGGGGGAAATCGGGGTTGATGCGGGGTTTTCCGGGGCGCATAACTCCGCTGCTATGGCCGGTGGCCTCGAACAGGGCGGCGCGGCGGCTTTCGGCTTCGAGCGCGTTTATGGGGAAGGTGTCGTAGGATTTTCCACCCGGATGCGCCACGTGATAGTGGCATCCGCCAATGGAGCGCCCGCTCCACGTATCCACCACATCGAAGACGAGCGGCGTATGCGGCGCGATGGTCGGGTGCAGGCATGACGGCGGCTGCCACGCGCGATACCGCACGCCCGCGACGGCCTCGCCCTTCACACCCGTCGGCGAAAGCGGCAGCGCAAAACCGTTGCACGTCACCGTGAACCGCCCGCTTTGGACGCCGGTGACCCGCGCCTGCACGCGCTCCAGCGATGAGTCCACATACCGCGCGGTGCCGCCGGGCGCGCCTTCCTCGCCGAGCACGTGCCATGGCTCCAGCGCCTGACGCAACTCGACCTCGACGCCCTCATATTCCACATGGCCGTAAACGGGGTAACGAAACTCGAAATGCGGCGCGAACCAGTCTTCCTTGATGGCGAAACCGGCTTGGTTCAGCTCGCGCAGGATGTCGCGGAAGTTCGCCCAGATGAACGCGGGCAGCATGAACTTGTCGTGTAGGCTGGTACCCCACGGGATGAGCTTGCGCTTATACGGCGTCTCCCAGAACCACGCGACGAGCGCGCGCAGCAGCAGTTGTTGCGCAAGGCTCATCTGCGGATGCGGCGGCATCTCGAACGAGCGGAACTCCACAAGGCCGAGCCGCCCTGTCGGGCCATCCGGCGAATACAGCTTGTCGATACAGATTTCAGCGCGATGGGTGTTGCCCGACACATCGATGAGCAGGTTACGGAAAATGCGATCGACCAGCCATGGCGGAGGCGAGTCAGCGCCGCGCTCCGGGATTTGCGCGAGTGCGATCTCCATCTCGTAAAGCTGGTCGTGGCGACCTTCGTCGATGCGCGGCGCCTGGCTGGTCGGGCCGATGAACATACCCGAGAACATGTAGGAGAGCGACGGATGGTTTTGCCAGAAGGCGATAATGCTGCCGAGCAAATCGGGGCGGCGCAAGAACGGGCTGTCGGCGGGCGTCATGCCGCCCAGCACAATGTGGTTGCCGCCGCCGGTGCCGGTGTGGCGGCCATCGACCATGAATTTTTCGGCGCTGAGGCGGCACAAATGGGCCTCCTCGTAAAGCATCGTCGTGATGGCGACGGCCTGCTCCCAGTTCGCGGCGGGCTGTACGTTGACCTCGATCACGCCCGGGTCTGGCGTCACCTTGATAACTCGAAGGCGCGGATCGTCCGGCGGCGTATAACCCTCGATATGAACGCGCGTGGCGGACGCAGCGGCGGCGTCCTCGACGGCGGCGACCATGGCGGCGTAATCTTCCGCATCCTCAACTGGCGGGAGGAACACGCAAATATGCCCGTCGCGCGGCTCGATAGACAGGGCAGTGCGAACGGAGCCGAACACTTCCGTTGGAAATTGCGGTGGGGCGATAGGCGCCTCCAGCGTCACGGCGCGGCGGCCAGAGAGCAGCGCGTCGCGCGGCGGCATCGGCGTGCGGTCGGCGTATGGGTCGCGCGGGATGATGTGCGGAAAGTCAACCGGGGTGATGTAGGGGAGTGAACTTAGCGGCAGGCGAAAGCCAATCGGCGAGTCGCCCGGAACCAGAAACAGCTTTTCGCGGCGCAAGCCCCAGCGCTCCGTTACCCAGCGCCGCCCGCTGGCGCGGCTTTGCCACACCTGCACCGGCAGCACGTAGCCCGTGATGGTTTCAACGCCGCGATCGAACACTTTAATCAGCCGCGCACGCTCGGCCTCGTCATCAAGCTTGTTGGTTTTCGGGTTGAGTTTGAGCGGGAGTTTTTGCTCGATCAGCAGGAAATGCGCCGGGTCTTCATAGGCCGGTATGGCGCTGTCGGGCGCGAGGCCAAGCTGATCGCACAGCGCCGTCGCGAAGTTGCCCGCATCGGCGACGCCCATGGGCGATATGGGCTTTTCCTTGTCGATGAGCTTTTCATCGCGCCAGAGCGGCTCGCTGTCCGTGCGCCAGTAGCAGGCGAAATTCCAGCGGGGGAGCTGCTCGCCCGGATACCACTTGCCCTGCCCGTAATGCAGCAAACCGCCGGGCGCGAACCGAGCGTGCAGGCGGCGCATCAGGTTTTCGGCAAACTCGCGCTTCGTTGGGCCGACGGCGGCGGTGTTCCATTCCGGGCTTTCCATATCGTCGATGGAGACAAAGGTGGGTTCGCCGCCCATTGAAAGCCGCACGTCGCCCGCCGCGAGCTTCTCATCGACGGCCTTGCCGGTCTCGCAAATCGCCGCCCACTGCTCGTCCGTGTAAGGCTTGGTGACGCGCGGCGACTCGGCGATCCGCGTGACTTTCATATCGAAGCTAAACGTCACCTCGGCCTTGTCGTGAGCGCCCGAAATCGGCGCGGCGCTTTGCGGCGAGGGCGTCGCAGCGAGCGGGATGTGGCCTTCGCCTGTCAGCAGGCCGGAGGTCGGGTCTAGCCCGATCCAGCCAGCGCCGGGCAGATACACCTCGGCCCAAGCGTGCAGATCGGTAAAATCCACCTCCGTGCCGGATGGACCGTCTAGCGATTTAACATCCGGTTTTAGCTGGATGAGGTAGCCGGACACGAACCGCGCCGCCAAACCCTTGTGCCGCAGGATTTGCACCAGCAGCCAGCCGGAGTCGCGGCATGAGCCGGAGCGGTTTTTCAGCGTCACCTCGGGCGTTTGCACCCCCGGCTCCATGCGGATCAGGTAGCCGATTTCGGATTGCAGCTTGCGGTTTACCTCGACCACGTAATCGATGGTATTGGGCGCATCGATCTTCAGAGCTTTCATATACTCCGCTAGCAGCGCGCCGGGCGCGTCAGGCTTGAGATAAGGCGCAAGTTCCTCCTTCAGCGAAACTTCGTATTCAAACGGCCATTGCTGCGCCGAGTCCTCAATGAAGAAATTGAACGGATTGATTACAGCCATGTCGGCCACCAGATCGACCGTGACCGAGAATTCCTTCATCGGCTTGTTAAAAACCAGCCGCGCCATGTAGTTGCCGAAAGGGTCCTGCTGCCAGTTGATGAAATGGTCGTCCGGCGTGATTTTGAGCGAATAACTCAGGATCGGCGTACGGCTGTGCGGCGCGGGGCGCAAACGCACAACGTGCGGCGCGAGGGCGGTCAGCCGGTCATAAGTGTAAACAGTGCAGTGGGTCAGGGCGACGTGAAGCGTCATTGGAAAAGGTATGCCTCCGCGTAATGAATGAAGTTCAGGCTTGCGCTTGTATCTGGGTCGTGGTTTCCTCCGATGCGGGATATCCAAAGAATACATGACCCAGTTCGCTGGCCAGCGATATAAGGTTGAGTTGCGTCCAGTCGTTGAAAGTGTGCAGATTTTCGACGAGGTCGGGGTCGCCCGCCGCCTGCACCAGGCCGGCCAGGATCGCATCGGACTGCGTGTTCGCGCGTCTGGCGTTCGCGAGGCCAAAACTCTCCTCAAGCAGCAGCACCATGGTTTTGATCTCTCCGATGCAGTGGCTGATCGATCGCGGCAGTCGGGTATCGAACAGCAGGAATTTCGCCACGTCCACCGGTTCGACCGCGCTGGGGTGCATGCGGCGGAAGGCGTGATAGGCGGAGGCGGAGCGCAGCAGCGTCGCCCAGAAGCCGAAGTCGAAACTCGCCGGGTCTTTGCGCACCCCGGTTGCGAGCTGCGCGAACTTCACGTCAAGCAGACGGCTCATCTGATCGGCGCGCTCTATGAACAAACCGAGCCGAAAAAACGGCCAGATTTCGTCGTGATACAATGTCGCTTCGGCCACGCCCAGTTGCGCATAGCAACCACGCTTGATGACGTCACAAGTGCGAGACAGGCGCATCTCGGTGAAGTCGGACGGGGCGAACGCGAGCAGCCGGTTATAGAAGTCGTTCACCTGGTACCACATGTCGGTCGGTATCAGCGGCCGCAGCGCGCGCGCATTCTCGCGCGCCAGCCGGATCGACGATTGTATCGAGCCGGGGTTTTCCAGATTGGTCATATAGAACTGTATAACGTTCTCGGCGGTCGGAGCGCTCTCGGCCTTGGCGAACGCTTTTTCGTCCGAATACAGCGTCACCAGCCACGCCCAGGTATCGGCCGGGCCGCGCCCTCGCTGGAACGAGGTATGCACCTCCATCACACGGGCGACGCTCTCGGCGCGCTCAAAATATCGCGCCATCCAGAAAGCGCACTCGGCGTGGCGCGAAAGGAGACTGCTCAAACTGCGTCCTCCTTCAGCACCCAGGTGTCCTTGGTGCCGCCGCCCTGGCTGGAGTTGACGACGATGGAGCCTTTTTTGAGCGCCACGCGCGTCAGGCCGCCGGGCAGCAGCCATGTATCCTTGCCTGTGACAGCGAAGGGGCGCAAATCCACGTGACGAGGCTCCACTCCATCCTCGGTTAGCGTCGGGCAGACGGAAAGGTCGATCATCGGCTGGCTAATATAATTCGATGGATCTCGCTTCAACGCCTCGCGGATGATGTCAATCTCGGCTTTGCTCGCTTTAGGGCCGACGCAGATGCCATAACCGCCCGACTCGCCGACCGGTTTTACCACGAGCTTGTCGAGATTATCGAGAGTGTAGCTGAGGTCTTTCGCCTCGCGGCAAATATAGGTTTTGACGTTAGGCAAAATCGGGTTTTCGCCCAGGTAATATTTAATAATTGTAGGCACATAAGCGTAAACGGCCTTATCGTCGGCGACGCCGGTGCCGACCGCATTAGCCAGCGTGACATTGCCTTTTCGCACCGCGCGCATTAAGCCTTTCACGCCGAGCGCGCTTTGCGGGTTGAACGCTTCCGGATCGAGGAAATCGTCGTTCAGGCGCCGGTAGATCACATGCACGGGCTTCACGCCGGATACCGTCTTCATGAAAACCCGGTCGTTCTCGACAACCAGATCGCGCCCTTCGACCAGCGGCACGCCAATTTCGCGTGCGAGAAATACATGCTCGAAGTAGGCCGAGTTGAAAACCCCCGGCGACAGCAGCACCGTCTGGGGGTCGAGCACTCCGGCGGGCGCCACCTCCGACAGCTTGGCGGCGAGTTGCTGGCCATACTCGGAAACGCTTTCAATCGCAAAGCCCTGCATCAGATCAGGGAAGGCCCGCTGCATGAGGTGGCGGTTTTCGACGACATAGGAAACGCCCGAGGGCGTGCGGCCGTTGTCCTCAAGCACATAAAAATCGCCCACGCCGTCGCGAATGATGTCCGTACCCGCAATGTGGATATATGTCCCGGCGGGGGGATCATAGCCCATCATTTCGGGGCGGAAATTCTCGTTACCAATGACCAGCTCGGCGGGAAGCGTCCCATCCTTGATGATGTGCTGATGGTGGTAAACATCCCACAGAAATAGGTTGAGCGCCTTGACGCGCTGTTTGACGCCGGACTCGATGCGACGCCAGTCTGCGGCCGTTAAAACGCGGGGGAGAACGTCGAATGGCAAAATTCGGTCGATAGCGTTGCGGTCGCTGTAAACCGTGAAGGTGATGCCTAGCGTAAACAACTCGCGCTCGGAATCCTTGGAGCGGCTAGCGAGATTGGCCACCTCAAGCTGCTGCATTCTATGCCACAGCGCCGTCAAATGCCGGTTGCGATTGTCCGGCTTTCCTAGCAGCTCGCAATAAAACGAACCGGGATTGTAATGATCGAGCGGCGCGGTGGTTGCAGGGTTTTTCAGCGCTGTTACCGTCCCCATTGGTTCGTTGTTTCCTAGAGGAGCATCGCCGCCGCGCCGTTGCGCTGGCTGTGATGAAATTTCGGACAATAAATCGTTAAAAGCGTAACATACCAAAGAGGTGATCAGGAATACAAATCCATGCTCATAATATAGGCATCTGCCTCTTTGGAGGCGCTATATTTTCCGCAAAATGTTTCGGCGATTCGGAATAAACAATCTATCGACAATCGAGCAGCATCAATGCCTGACTTGCACAATTCCGGACAACGCCGCGCACCGAAGTCCGCCGACAAAGAAAACAGGCTGAAGTTTGTTACAGTGAACGGCCATCGCTTTGCTTATATTGACGTAGGCGAAGGCCCCCTCGTTGTGCTCGTCCACTGCTCAAGCGCATCGCATAAGGAATGGCTTGCGCTGATTGATTTGCTAAAACCGCATTTTCGCGTTCTTGCTCCCGACCTTGCTGGCTATGGCAAATCAGGCCGGTGGCGCGAAGGCCAGCCGTTCGATCCGATGATCGACGTGGACATGCTGTTGGCTCTTTGCGAGTTGCAGAGCGGCCCTGCGCATATCGCCGGCCATTCCTATGGCGGCGTCGTGGCGCTTGAGGCGGCCCGGCTGTTGAAGCGGCGCGTGCGCAGCCTGACCGTGATTGAGCCGCCATCCTTTCACCTGCTGCGCGAGGGCGGCTTTTACGAGGAAAGCAAATCTATCGCAGTCTTGGTGGAGCGTGTGAGTTATGCGATGGCGAAAGGCGACCGGCGCGCCGCCGCGTCGGCTTATATGGGCTTCTGGATTGGCCGCGTGCGGTGGTGGCTGAAGCCCAAACAGCATAAAGCCGCCGTGATGGACACCATGGGCAAAACCGCGCAGGAATTTGAGTTGATTGATGCGTTAGCGTTGCGGCTTGAGGATTATCGCATGATCGCCGCCCCTTCGCAGCTCATACTCGGCGCAAAAACCACTGCGCCCGCGAAGGCAGTTACACGCCTCCTCGCCGCCGCCATCCCCGAGGCGCAAATTCGCGTCATCAAAAGCGCCGGGCATATGAGCCCATACACTCACACCGCCGAAGTCAACCGGCTTATCATCGACCACATCAACGCCCACGCTTAAAAAAATGGACGGTCAGCTTGCCCGCCACCCAGATCTTTTGTTGCTAGAAGCACAAAATCTTACATGCGAGCCCGATGCAACGGCTTTGACGGAACTGCGCGCTTTGTGGAGTTGGTTATTGCCCGATATATTCACGCCAACCGTGTTTAGCGCTTTAGGCGATATGATCTTTGAAGACGCTTCGGGGCAAGTTCATTGGCTTAACACCGGAACAGCGCAAGTCAGCGTCGCCGCATCTTCAACCGTCGAATTTTGGCGCAATCTCAACGGCGACCTGCTTGACGAATTATTCCTACCGCCTCTTATAAAACAGTTGCGGAAAGCCGGTAAAATTCTTGGGCCAAACCAGTGTTACAGCTACACTACCTTACCGATTTTCGCCCAAGGCTCATACAGCGTGGAAAACATTTACGTACTCTCATGTCGCGAACATTTTGGCGTAACAGGCGGCATACATCGGCAAATTCGCGACATGCCGGATGGACAAAAAAGTACGGCTTAAAATTACCGAATAAACTCTGGGTCGGCCCAGACATCCGCGCAGCCAAATTGCTGTGGCAATTTTGACTATCGGGGGCACCCGAATTGGGTTAAGAAACTGGTTCCTAAAGATGAAAGTGGGACTGGCCGCTGGCGAAGGGTTCGCTGGCGTTACACGAATTGGAAAATCAAGAAATGTTCGATATTTGCAAAGAAGAAATCCAGTGGGGCGGACGCACGTTGAAATTTGAAACGGGCCGCATGGCCCGTCAGGCCGATGGCGCCGTGCTGGTGCAATATGGCGAAACCTCCGTTCTCGCGACTGCGGTTGGCGAGCGCAAGCCGAAGCCCGGCATCGACTTTTTCCCCCTCACAGTCAATTATCAGGAGCGCACTTACGCGGCTGGTAAAATTCCAGGCGGCTATTTCAAGCGCGAAGGTCGCCCTTCCGAGAAAGAAACGCTGGTCTCGCGGCTGATCGACCGCCCGATCCGCCCGCTGTTCGTCGAGGGCTTCAAGAACGAGACACAGATTATTGTCACCGTCCTCAGCCACGACATGGAAAACGACCCGGACATCGTGTCGCTGATTGCCGCCTCTGCTGCGCTCACCATCTCCGGCTTGCCGTTTATGGGGCCAATCGGCGCTGCGCGCGTGGGATATATCAGCGGCCAGTATGTGCTCAACCCGCTGGTTGACCAGATCAAGGGCGGCAACCTCGACCTCGTGGTCGCGGGAACGGCGGATGCCGTTCTAATGGTGGAATCCGAAGCGAAAGAGCTGTCTGAAGAGATCATGCTTGGAGCCGTTGTGTTTGGCCAGGAAAGCTTCCAGCCGGTTATCGAGGCCATCATTCGTCTCGCCGAGCAGGCCGCGAAAGAGCCATGGGCGCTCGCCGACACGGTGAAGAATGATTACGAAGCTAAAGTCAAGAAGCTCGCCGAGAAAGACCTGAAGAAGGCTTACTCCATCGCGGGCAAGCAGGAGCGTCAGGACAAGGTCGCGGAAGCCAAGAGCAAGGCAAAGGCAGAGTTGCTGGCGGCGGACGCCGATGCGACCGAGGGCGTAAAACTGGCGGAGGCGTTCAAGACGCTGGAGAAAAATGTCGTTCGCGGCAACATTCTCAAAACTGGCCTGCGCATTGACGGCCGCGATTTGACGACAGTGCGCCCTATCCTCGCCGAAGTCGGCATTTTGCCGCGTACTCATGGCTCGGCGCTATTCACGCGCGGCGAAACGCAGGCGATCTGCGTGGCGACGCTTGGCACTGGCGAGGACGAGCAGTGGATCGACTCGCTCGATGGCACCTATAAAGAAACTTTCCTGCTGCATTACAACTTCCCGCCGTTCTCGGTAGGCGAAACGGGTCGCGTGGGCTCGCCAGGGCGCCGCGAAATCGGCCACGGCAAGCTAGCGTGGCGCGCTATCCGACCGGTGCTGCCATCTGCCGAACAGTTCCCCTACACGCTGCGCGTCGTGTCGGAAATCACCGAGTCGAACGGGTCATCCTCGATGGCGACGGTGTGCGGCTCTTCGCTGGCGCTGATGGATGCGGGCGTGCCGCTAGCGCGCCCTGTCGCAGGAATCGCCATGGGCTTGATTAAAGAAGGGGAAACCTTTGCCGTGCTGTCCGACATTCTGGGCGACGAGGATCATCTCGGCGACATGGACTTCAAGGTGGCGGGCACCGAGCAGGGCATCACCTCGCTGCAGATGGATATCAAGATCACCGGGATTACGACGGGGATCATGAAAACCGCGCTGGAGCAGGCCAAGGGCGGCCGGATGCACATCCTGGCCGAGATGGCGAAGTCGATCACTGGCGCGCGCGCCGAGCTTGGCGAATTCGCGCCGCGTATCGAGACGATCACGATACCGACGGACAAAATCCGCGAAGTTATCGGCTCGGGCGGTTCGGTCATCCGGGGGCTGGTTGAGGAAACCGGCGCCAAGATCGATATCTCGGACGACGGTACGGTGAAAATCGCCGCAGCCAACCTTTCCTCGATCACCGACGCTATAAACCGCATCCGCGCCATCACGTCCGAGCCGGAAGTGGGTATGGTATACAAGGGCAAGGTGGTGAAGTGCGTGGAGTTCGGCGCATTTGTGAACTTCTTCGGCCCGAAGGACGGCTTGGTGCACGTGTCGCAGCTTTCCAGCAAACGCACGCAAAACGTGAAGGACGTGGTCAAGGAAGGCCAGGAAGTTTACGTGAAACTCGTCGGCTTTGACGATCGCGGCAAGGTCAAGCTCTCCATGCGCGGCGTCGACCAGAAAACCGGCAAGGAAGTGAAGGAAGTCGAGGGCGAAGAGGCAGCGGAGTAATTTGCTGCGCCTTTTGTAAATGAGCCTAAAGCCAGGTTGTTACCTGGCTTTTTTTATGTGGCCGGATTGCATCGCGATAGTCACATAAGGCGCCTAAAATGAAACTACGGTTTTTTATGAAATCTTTTTAACTTATTTTTCAAAAGCATAATGAAGGATCAGAAAATGACAAACTGGCGGGTATCGGGCGGCAAAGGGGAACCTTTTTTTCAGGCCGAAAGAGATACAATGCAAGTCTCCAATAATGTGCGTTATTTCGCTTTCACAACTGAAATGGTTGCTATTGTTCCAGGTGACACGAATCTTTCATCAGATATTTTCATTCTTGACACTTCAACGAGAACTACAAAACGGATCTCCGTAGATAAGAACGGAGTTCAGGGAAATAACACATCGTCTGAAGTTTCGATTTCGGCTGATGGAAAATATGTTGTTTTTACATCAAGAGCAACAAACTTGGCGCAAACTGACATAAACGCGTTATCTGATATTTTTCTATATAGTCAAACAAGTAACAATATAAAACAAATCACAAATTTATCTAAAAAAGGATTTGAAGCTATAAGCGGTGAAATCACTGATAATGGCAGTTAACGGCGATAATAATGGCTCTCAGGACCCCTTTATCTACAGTGTTGATAAAAATACATTTGAAAATATTACACTTAATCGAACTGGATTACTTAAGTCAGGCGAGGACTATAAGGCATTAGATATATCTGCGGACGGTCGCTTTGTTCTTTTCATTGCTGAACCTTCGGGATTGTCGGGAGACAATGCCGACGCTCTTTTTGTTTTCGACCGTGAAACTAAGAGAATAGAGGTCGTATCGTATGATATATACGGCGTAACTGTTTCAGTAATTTCAGCAAGCATATCCGCTGATGGAAAATATATCACGTTTAATTCGGACGACGATTTCGTCGTCGAAAACGATGTCAATGGCCAATACGACATTTTTTACACTTAGAACCCTTTAGCAGCAATTAGCTTACTAGGGTCTTCCGGCGACGACAATTTATTGGGAGGGCGTGCAGAAAACTTGATCTTTGGTCTTGCTGGGCAGGACACACTCGAAGGCGGTTTAGGAGACGACTTTCTAAAAGGCGGCGAGGGGAACGACCTATACATAATTAGAGACAAAGATCAAATTATAGAGATTGAGGGAGAAGGCATAGACACGGTAAACGCCTATATCTCAACGACACTATCGGAAAACGTTGAAAACTTAATGCTTCTTGAGAATAACATATAAGGAACAGGAAACGGTCTAAACAATATCCTTACGGGACTTGGGGTAGTTACACTGGCTGGTGGTTCGGGCGACGATACATACATTGTTTCCGATCAGAGAGCTCGGGTCTTAGAAGCCGTGAATAATGGTATCGATACTGTGGTAAGCGCAGGAGATTTCAGATTATCCGACGGCGTGGAAAACCTGATTTTGACTGGACGAGCTCGGCTTGGGGAAGGCAATTATCTTGATAATCATATAAGCGGCGATAACGCCAGCCTTTACGGGTACGGCGGAGACGACGTCCTTAGCGGCGACAGATCAAGATTGACTGGAGGTACAGGCTCCGATACTTTCAAACTTTCAATCTCATCGACAAACCCATCGATTGTAATGGATTTTAGTGTCGGTGTAGACCGCATTGCTGTGGATTTTGACGTACGTACGGAGTATTTTATTGTAGGCACTGAGGCTATGGATGCGGATGACTATCTGATTTATAATTCTGGAACGGGAGTGCTGTACTACGATAGTGACGCATCTGGAATAGAAGAGCAAAAAGAGATCGCCCTGCTTGCCGATCGCCTTGACCTTACGGCTCAGGATTTTGACAGTTTTGTATGATTTTTGCGAACGCGACGTCGGTTTGTAAGGGTATAAATTGAGACAGATATTTTTAGGAGTTATTGCCCTTTTGTCATCGACAAGTTTGGCGATGGCGCAGGCCGAAGGGCCGGGGGCCATGGCCGACGTGCATGTTCGCCGCGCGCTGATGCTCGTGCTTAAACAAATCCACCTCACCCAGTGCGGCGAGAACAAGCGCTGCGAACCCGCCACGTCCGAGGAATATGACACGCCTCCGATCCCGCTGGCCGTGGCGCGGCGGATTATCAGCACCGGCGTTTCATCCGGCGCGGCGCAATGGTGCGGCCTCGATTGGCAGCAGACGATCTTCATGCCCATGATGCGCGCCCTTCGCGAGGGCGAAAAGTGGAGCGACCGCCAACTCGCCATCGCCGCCCTCATGCACGGCGTCTATCAAGGCCAAACCGCCGGCCCGCTTCTGGCGCGAGGCCAGTGCGACGACGAGACCCGCGCCGGCGTCGCGAAAGCCGCCCCGGACTGGCGCAAACCCATGGGTTAACTCGACTTTTGTAAAAGTTTACTCTTTGTAAATATTTTTCTTCAAGAACATTCTGCCTTAAGCCAAAGGCGTTGGCCATCAACTGTGATTGTTGTAGTAGCAACAGTCCGCCCATTCTGGATAGCTTCAGCAAAACCACTTTTACAGTATATATCATTCCATTGTTGTTGTTTTCGTTCTTTCCAGCCTTGACGCATTTGAGTCGATGGGACTGTGATAAATTTTTTAAAGTCTATAAGTTTCGAAGAGCACAGCATCCAAACACCATCATTACGCGTGTACTGTCTATCATTTTACCAACGTCTTTGTTCAGTTGTTCGAACAGAGCAGTTATTTTATCGCAGAAAGCATCATTATTAAACGCTGCGGCTGAAGGTGAGTACGAGATATAACAAAAAAAATGACTGACACAAACATGGCAATGCATTTAAATTTTTCTATCTTACGCAGCATATCAGTTTCAATTCCTGTAGTCTGAAGTGGTACCTATTTAAACACTACTGAAACCAACATACAAAAGTGCTTAGCCGGACGCTAAACCCGGCGCTCGACCATAAGGTTTTTGAGGCTGGCGATGGCTTTGGCGGGGCTGAGGCCTTTGGGACAGGTTTTTGTGCAGTTCATGATGGTGTGGCAACGGTAGAGTCTGAAAGGGTCTTCGAGGGCGTCAAGCCGCTCGCCGGTCGCCTCGTCGCGGCTGTCGATGACCCAGCGATAGGCTTGCAGCAGCGTAGCGGGGCCGAGGAAGCGATCCTCGTTCCACCAGTAAGACGGACACGCGGTGGAGCAGCAGGCGCACAGTATACACTCGTACAGGCCATCCAGTTGGGCGCGATCTTCCGGGCTTTGCGCCCACTCTTTCTCCGGCGTCACCGTCTCAGTTTTCAGCCACGGCTCGATAGAGCGGTGCTGCGCGTAAAAATGCGTCATGTCCGGCACGAGGTCTTTTACAACGCTCATGTGCGGCAGCGGATAGATGCGCACGTCGGATTTAATTTCGCTGATGGCCTGCGTGCAGGCGAGCGTATTGCCGCCGTCGATATTCATTGAGCACGAGCCGCAGATGCCCTCGCGGCAGGAGCGGCGGAAGGTCAGCGTCGGGTCGATCTCGTTTTTGATCTTGAACAGCGCGTCGAGCACCATCGGCCCGCATTCGCTGAGGTTCACGTGATACGTGTCGGTGCGCGGATTCTCGCCATCATCCGGCGACCAGCGGTAAATCTGGAACACCTTCCAGTCGCCGTCGTCGCCCGGCTCATTCCAGGTCTTGCCAGCATTGATCGTTGAGTTTTTAGGAAGCGTGAGCTGCACCATGGCCTGAAACCTTCTGAATAGATAAAACGCTCCTTCGGCTGGTTTAGTATACCCGCGCCTTCGGCTCGATATAGGTGACGTCGTTGGTGAGCGTCCGCGTATGGACGGGGCGGTAATCGAGGCGCACGGTTTTGCGATCCGTATCGGCGAATGCGGTGGTGTGCTTCATCCACTCGGCGTCATCGCGGTTGGGGAAATCCTCGCGGGCGTGCGCGCCACGGCTTTCCTGCCGGTTGAGCGCGCCAGCGACAGTCACCGCCGCCTGACAAATCATGTTGTCGAATTCGAGCGTCTCCACCAAATCGGAGTTCCACACCAGCGAGCGGTCGGTGACTGCGATGTCGCCCGCGCCATCCCACACTTCCTGCACCAGGTCGCGGCCCTCGGCCAGCACCTCGTGAGTGCGGAAAACCGCGCAGTTGTCTTGCATCGTCCGCTGCATTTTTGCACGCAATACCGCAGTCGGCGTACCTCCGTTAGCATGACGGAATTTGTCGAGCCGGGCGAGCGCCTTGTCCGTCGCGCCGGTCGGCAACGCGGGTTGCGTCGAGCCTGCCTCGATGGTCTCGGCGCAACGCACGGCGGCGGCGCGGCCAAACACGACGAGGTCAATCAGCGAGTTGGAGCCGAGCCGGTTCGCGCCATGCACGCTCGCGCAGGACGCCTCGCCGATGGCCATCAGGCCGGGCACTACTGCATCGGCGTCGTTTGCCTTCGGGTTGATGACCTCGCCCAGATAGTTCGTCGGGATGCCGCCCATGTTATAATGCACGGTCGGAAGCACGGGGATCGGCTGGCGCGTCACATCTACGCCCGCGAACACTTTGGCGCTATCCGAGATGCCGGGCAGGCGCTCCGCCAGAATTTTCGGGTCGAGGTGATCAAGATGGAGAAAGATATGATCCTTGCCAGGCCCAACGCCGCGCCCTTCGCGGATTTCAATCGTCATCGAGCGCGAAACCACGTCGCGCGAGGCCAAATCCTTGGCGTGCGGCGCGTAACGCTCCATAAAGCGCTCGCCTTCCGCGTTCGTGAGATAACCGCCCTCGCCGCGTGAGCCTTCCGTGATGAGCACGCCCGCGCCGTAAATGCCCGTCGGATGAAATTGCACGAACTCCATGTCCTGCAAGGGCAACCCGGCGCGTAGCACCATGGCGTTGCCGTCGCCAGTGCATGTGTGCGCTGATGTGCAAGAGAAATACGCTCTGCCATAACCGCCTGTCGCCAGAATTGTTTTCTGCGCGCGGAAACGGTGGATGGAACCGTCTTCTAGGCACATTGCTATGACACCACGGCAGCGGCCATCGTCGTCCATGATTAGATCAAGCGCGAAATATTCGATAAAGAATTCGGCCGAATGGCGCAGCGACTGGCCGTAAAGCGTGTGCAACATGGCGTGGCCGGTGCGGTCGGCGGCGGCGCAGGTACGTTGCGCGGGTGGGCCTTCGCCGAAATCGGTGGTCATACCGCCGAACGGGCGCTGGTAGATTTTGCCGTCCTCGGTGCGGCTGAACGGCAGGCCGTAATGCTCAAGTTCATAAACAGCGGCAGGCGCGTTGCGGCATAGGTATTCAATGGCGTCCTGATCGCCCAGCCAATCAGAGCCTTTCACGGTGTCATACATATGCCAGCGCCAGTCATCCCGGCCCATATTGCCCAGCGCCGCCGCGATGCCGCCTTGTGCTGCGACTGTGTGCGAGCGCGTCGGGAAAACCTTGGTGATGCAAGCCGTTTTAAGCCCTGCCTCGGCGCATCCAAGTGTCGCGCGCAGACCCGCTCCGCCAGCCCCAACCACCACTACGTCGAACGTATGATCGGTAACAGGATACGCCACGCCGTTTTTCGCCGGGGCCGCGCCATTCGCATGTCCGTTGGCTTTTCCGTTCATTGTCGCGTTCTGGGCCATGATCTAAGCTCCAAGGCTAAGTTTGATGATGGCTAATACGCCAACTGCGCCAACAAGGATTGAGAAAAACTGGTTAGACATAAGCAGCAACTGCCGCGAAGGGTCTTTGTGGATGTAATCCTCAATAATAACCTGCATCCCGATCATCATGTGGTGTGCATTCACCGCGACAAACAGCGCCGAAAGCGTCGCATGAATGGGCGAGGCGAAGAACGCTTTCACCCCCGCATAGTCTGCGCCGATGAGCTTAAAAACCGCGTAAAAGAAGAAGAACATAAGTAGGAGGCTCGCCATAGACGAAACCCGCATCGCCCAGAAGTGATCTGTGCCGCCTTTGGCCGAACCGAGGCCGCGCGCCCGCGCGAGAGGTGTGCGTAACGACATTAGATGACCCCCGCTAACCAGTAAATCGCCGCCCAGATCGCCGCCGTTATGATAATAGACGCCACGGGTGACAGCCGCGCTAGCCGATCGATTGAGGGCACCGTGAAGCCTCGTCCTGAATCCCAGATCATGTGGCGAATGCCGCCGACGGCGTGGTGAATGAAAACCCACGTTATGCCGATAAGGATGATTTGGCCCGCAACGCTCCGAAAAAGTCCGTTCACAAACTGCATTTGATCAGGGCTGGATGCTGCTGCTGCGAGCCACCAGGCCAGTAGCGGCAAAGCGAAATAGGCGGCCGCCCCCGTAATGCGGTGCAGGATCGACATCACCATGGATGGCCAGGGGCGGAATATTTGCAAATGCGGCGAAAGCGGCCGTGCGGACTTAGCTTTGGCTTGCGCCATTTTGCGGCTCCAAAAGATATTGTTCAGGAAAACGCTACATAACTATTTATACGCAACAGCCGCGTTCGGGGCAACTTGGCTTATTGGCGCTGCAAAAATTTTTTGACCCGCATGCAATTGCTCATTGTCACGTAAATCTTACCGGAAAAACTGTATACAACAGGAAACTCCTGCTACGCTTTGGGTTAACATAATGCGTGAGCCATTGAGGGTAGCATCATGTTTCTTTTTAAGATAGTACGCCGCACAGCTAAGGAACTTCTGGTTGTAATCATAGCCGGGTTGTGCGGTGCGAGTTTCGCTCAGGCGCAAGAAACTCCGTCTCAAAAGGCAGCGCTTGGCGCTCGGGTTGAGTTAATAGACTATCGGAACGATCGTTATGGTTTTCGTTTGCGCTATCCGGCCGCAACTTTCAAGCCCGATGAGCCAACAGAAAGCGGAGACGGGCAAACCTTTCTAACAGTGGACGGTCAAGCCAAAATCGTCACTTACGCCGCTTTGAATGCGGAAAAGCTAACGCCACAAGCCTATCGCAAAACGCTTATGTCGGAATATGACGGCTATGATTTGCTGGATTACCAGCCGCAGGGAAAAACCTGGTTTGTGCTGTCCGGCTTCCGTGGCGATAAAATCTTTTACGAAAAGATAATGTTTTCATGCGGAAACCAGGTAATCAACGTGCTGGCGGTTAGTTTCCCAAAGGCTGAAAAGATAAAATATGAGCGGATCGTCGAGCAACTCGAAGACGATTTCATACCAGGCAAAGGGGCTGAAACAGCCAACCTCTGTTAGCTCTCTTAATTTCGTGAGCCGTAAAACTTCTTCATACGGACAAAAGTGCGATGGACTTCTTCAGGCGGCGGCGCGAATGGTTCCAGGCTGATGCGCACGACATTGTCGTATGTCATGCTCCAGGGAAGCTTCATAAGCACGCGCCAGATAGGCATTTTGCGCCAATCCACCAGCAGGGCATTATCCAGCGGCTGAACGAGGCGCAGTTGCAGTTCCGTCGTCTCTAGCAACCGCGTGGCGTATGTGCTCAACCCGACGTCGCCAATCGCGCGCCATGCGATCAATCCGAAGCCATCGATAAACACGCCGTACTGGTTTGCGCCGATACGCGGTTTTTTTTCAATCAGCGGATAAAAGTAATATGCGGCGCAGCCGGTTGCGACGGCAAAAGCGAGCAATGCGTCATAGCCCGTGTAGAGGTAAAAGGCGATGGCGATAACGGCGAAAAACGCCATGATATTAAAGCGCAGGTCGCCGGATTCCGCTGAGTAAGCCAGCGAGAAACCATCGTCCGGTATTTGCGTCAAAGTCGGCTTTGCCGCCATGACCCGCCTTTTTCGTCAGATGTGCACTAGCCGCCGCATTGCGCCCGATGCCGTAAATAGTGGTCGGCCAGAACAATCGCCAGCATCGCTTCGGCGACAGGCACCGCGCGAATTCCTACGCAAGGATCGTGCCGCCCTTTTGTGCTAATGTCCATATCGGCGCCCGATTTATCGACAGTGCGCCGGGGGGTGAGAATGGACGATGTAGGCTTTATCGCTAGGCGCGCCACAATAGGCTGGCCAGTGGATATGCCGCCCAGCACGCCGCCAGCATTGTTTGACAAAAATACCGGGCGGCCATTCGGCCCGGCGCGCATTTCGTCCGCATTTTCTTCGCCCGAGAGCACGGCGGCGCCAAATCCTGCGCCAATTTCCACGCCCTTGACGGCGTTTATGCTTATTAAAGCAGCAGCGATGTCCTGGTCGAGCTTGCCATACAGCGGCGCGCCCCATCCCGGCGGCAAACCCTCGGCCACGACCTCCACGATAGCTCCGCACGATGAACCCGCTTTGCGCACCCCGTCGAGATAATCGGCCCAGGCGGCGGCGGCTCGCGCGTCTGGCGAGAAGAAGGGGTTGCGATCCACCTCCGCCCAATCCCAGTTTGCGCGGTCGATTTTGTGCGGCCCCATCTGGATAAGCGCGCCCCGCACCATCACGCCGGGGATAACCTTGCGCGCTATCGCGCCCGCCGCCACGCGCATCGCGGTCTCGCGTGCGGATGAGCGACCGCCGCCGCGCGGATCGCGAATGCCGTATTTCGCATAATATGTGTAGTCCGCGTGGCCGGGCCGGAATTTGTCCTCGATTTGCGAATAATCCTTCGATCGCTGATCGATATTCTGAATAATGAGCGAAATCGGCGCGCCCGTCGTCATCTGCCTCCCTTCACCATCAGCGTATACGCCAGACACGATCTCGACCGCGTCCGGCTCTTGCCGTTGCGTCGTGTAGCGAGACTGGCCGGGGCGGCGTTTGTCGAGATAGACCTGAATTTCCGGCGCCTCAAGCGCGATGCCAGGCGGGCAGCCATCAACCACGCAGCCGATAGCGCCGCCGTGGCTTTCGCCCCAGGTGGTGACACGGAAAAGATGGCCGAAAGTGTTATGCGACATGATCCGCTCGTGGCTAATAAAGTATTAATGCCATGAGAGCGCCGCGCCGTCGATGCGCAAAACCTTGTCCTGCGGCACATCCAGCTTTATCATTGTGTGAGCGTCCAGCCCCTCGATATGCGCGCGCAACACCCGCATCACGCCGCCATGGGCGACCGCAACCGTATCGCGCGACACCTGCGAAAGCCATTCCAGCACGCGCGTCGAAAGCATGGCGTTGCTCTCCGCGCCCTTGCCGGGGGGAACGCTTGTCCACGGATCTGCCATGCGCTCCGACACCGCATCAGACCACGAGCCGCCAAGCGTCTCCCATTTCGCGCCCTGCCAGTCGCCGAAGTGGATTTCCATCAGTCGCTTGTCCGTTAGATAGCTGTTGCAAGGCAAGCCCATAGCCTCGCGCACAATTTGCATGGTTTCGGTGGCGCGGATGAGAGGACTTGATACGAAATCATATTGCGCGGCATTGCCCAACAGTGTTGTGAGCACGGCCCCATTACGTGCCGCCTGCACGCGGCCGTTATCATTTAGCGCGATATCGATTTGTCCCTGCATGCGCCGCTCTGCGTTCCAGTCGGTCTGACCGTGGCGCAAAAAGTAGATGACCGGCATCCGGCGTTATTTCTTACAAGCGATGTTGAAGCGGGCCTGGCTGGCGCTCAGGTCAGTCTCCGTCAGATTCAGCTCGCACGTCATGTTGTTGTAGACTATCTCCTTCCGCTCGCCGAAGGCGATGGAGACGGTCTGGTTGTTGACATCGACACGGGCTGAACGCGACGCAACGCCCTGCAAGGCGACCTTCAGATCAAGGTCGTCGAAAGATTTGTTCTGATCTTTCTTGAGATAAAAACTGTCATAGAGAACTACGATACCCCCAGCCGTTGAGGCAGCCTGCGGCGCTCTTGCGGCCACCTGAGTTTCTTCCGCCGCTGGTTGTGGACGTTGGGCAACAGGGGTCTGCTGCGGGCGGGCATCGAGCGACGCCAGTTTAACCTGGCAGGTGTTCAATTGCTCTCCGGCGGAGACTGCAAGCTGACGCAGGCGCCCCACCTCCTCTCGGAGTTTTGGATCCTCGCGCGGGATTTCAGCCGCCTGCAGCGCAACTTTTTCCAGCTTGCGGAGCTGTTCGCCAAACACTTTGAGTTCATTCATAACCGGCAGGGTAGTGTTGTCGGCTACAACAGCTGGCCGCTCCAGTTTTTTCATTTGTGCTGCAACCGCTTTGATTTCCGCTAGCATTGGAGACAGATCGAGAGGGGCAGGCTTGACCTCCGCCATCGTTTCCAGTCTTTTGATCTGTGCAGTCGCTGCTTTGATTTCGGAAAGCACGGGAGATAAGTCCGTGGCGGCAGGCCTGACTTCCGCTAGGGTTTCCAGTTTTTTAATCTGTGCGGCCGCCGCCTTGATTTCGGAAAGCACTGGAGACAAATCCGTGGCGGCAGACTTGACCTCCGCCACAGTCTCCAGTTTTCTAATCTGTGCAGCCGCCGCCTTGATTTCGGAAAGCACAGAAGACAAATCCGGGGTTGATGGCCTGGCGTCTGCGACCGTCTCCAGTTTCCTAATTTGCGCAATCGCCGCTTTAATCTCAGAAAGCACAGGCGACAGGTCTGTAGAGACTGACTTCGTATCTGCGCTCGCCTCAAGTCGCTTCAATTGAGTGTTGATTGCTCTAACTTCGCTCACAATGGGGGCGACATCCGGGAAGGAGCCGTTTGATTCTGTCCATTTTTCGAGCTTTTTGAGCTGACCGCCGACGGTGCGGATTTCGGACAATACCGGGCCTAGATCAGGCTTTGTGCTCATGTCGAGCGCGGTTGTCACAGGTGGACGGGCCCCTGCGTCCGCTGGAATAGGTATATTCATCGCTGAAAGATAAGCGCGAACCTCGCTTAAATCGCCACGTCCGGCCGAATAACCGAGATAGAAACCCGCGCCACCCATGATAATGAGCGTAATAACACCTGCAAGCGCGATCTGCTTGACTAACTTAATGGGATCCATAACTCAGCCCGCCCTTACCCGTTTACTTTACAACCGTGATGTCTGGCGCATCCTCGGCTTTCATTCCTACAACATGATAACCGGAGTCCACATGGTGAATTTCACCCGTAACTCCACGGCTCCAGTCCGACAACAGATACACGCCTGCGGAGCCGACATCTTCAATCGACACGGTGCGGCGTAACGGCGCGTTATATTCATTCCATTTCAAAATATACCGGAAATCCGAAATGCCGGATGCGGCGAGCGTTTTTATAGGCCCGGCGGAAATGGCGTTCACACGAATGTTCTGCCTGCCCAGGTCAGCCGCGAGATAGCGCACGCTCGCTTCCAGCCCTGCCTTCGCAACGCCCATCACGTTATAATGGGGCATTACTTTTTCAGCGCCGTAATAAGTGAGGGTCAGCAATGCCCCGCCATTCGTCATAAGCTTTTCGGCGCGTTGGGCGACAGCGGTGAACGAGTAGCAGGAGATGAGCATGGTCTGCGCAAAGTTATTCTGTGTCGTGTCAACATAGCGGCCATCGAGTTCGTCTTTATCGGAGAAGGCGACGGCGTGTACCACAAAGTCCAGACTCCCCCATTCTGCAGCTATGCCCGCAAAGGTCGCGTCGAGCGAGGCTGCGTCAGTGACGTCGCATGGGAAAACCATTTTCGAATTGAGTTCGGCGGCCAGCGGTTCCACCCGCTTTTTAATCGCGTCCCCCTGATAGGTGAAGGCCAGCTCGGCCCCATTGTCCGCGAGCGCCTTCGCGATGCCCCAGGCTATCGACCGGTTGTTCGCCACGCCCATGATAAGGCCGCGTTTGCCCTGCATCAGTTGCGGCATTCCCGTCAATGTCTCTCTCCGCCGGTTAAGTCCCGCCATCCTACACAAAGACTGGCTTTCGTCCAGCCCGCCGCTGGCCTATATGTGGATCGATGTAAGGCGTGAACTGAAATGATTCGTGCGAGAAAGTGCGCTCGTAATTTAGAGAACATATCTAATTGTGGCGGTTTTAGCTATTTAAGGACATTTGACAATTATGATCGGGCTATCGGGCGTGGAAGATGACGCGGTGCTGGACTTTACCTTTAGCAACGATCCTTGGGCGCTTTTCTCCGTGTGGATGACGGATGCCGAGGGCAGCGAAATTAACGACCCCAATGCGATGGCGCTAGCGACGGTTGACGCAAACGGGCTGCCAAATGTCCGCACGGTTTTGTTGAAAGGTTTGGATGAGCGCGGTTTCGTGTTTTACACGAACTATGAAAGCGCAAAAGGGCGGGAGCTTTTTGGTCAGCGCAAAGCCGCGATCTGCTTTCACTGGAAAGGCCTGCGGCGCCAGGTTCGGTCGCGCGGCGTTGCAGAGACGGTTAACGCGCACGAAGCAGACGCCTACTTCGCGAGCCGCGCCGCGGGCAGCCGCATTGGCGCATGGGCGTCGCAGCAATCGCGCCCGCTCGAAAGCCGCACCGTACTTGAGGCGGCGGTCGCGGACTTGACGGCAAAGCACGCAAACGGCGAGATTTCGCGCCCACCCCACTGGTCGGGGTTCCGCATCATCCCAAGCGAGATCGAATTCTGGCAGGAAGGCAACTTCCGTTTGCATGACCGCATTGTCTTCCGCCGCAGGAGTTCAGGCGCTCCTTGGTTAAAAACAAGACTTTACCCCTAGACGTTAATACACAAAAACGCGCCCCTTCCATGCCTAAAAGGGATGGCTTAGGATATTACCCCGTGTGTGGAAGTGTGCTATTTGCGCGGCATGACGGACACTGTGCTTCCCATAATCCTGTTCACGCTAGCCAACTCCCTGACGCCGGGGCCTAACAACATCATGCTGACGGCGTCCGGCGCCGCTTTCGGCTATCGTAAGACAGTGCCGCACATGCTCGGCATAGCGGCAGGGTTTCCGGTCATGACGCTTGCCGTCGGGCTTGGGCTTGGCGAAGTGTTTGTCCGCTATCCCTTCCTGCATGAAGCATTGAAGTGGACGGGCGCCGCATACTTGCTTTATCTCGCGTGGCGAGTCGCCAACGCTAGCGGATCGGATGCATCGCGCGCAGGCGCAAAACCGCTTACATTCACGGAAGCTGCCCTGTTCCAGTGGGTTAATCCAAAAGCCTGGACGATGGTGTTGAGTGCCGTTCCCGCCTTCACAACGGTTGGCGGAGATTACCACGCTGAACTGCTTACCATCACGGCAGTTTTTGCAGCGTTATGTCTGCCATCGGCCAGCCTGTGGTGCGGCTTCGGCATGGCCATCCGCCGTCTCATTCAAAAGCCGCAGACGCTTCGCATCGTTAATTATGGACTTGCGGCGGGCGTCGCTTTTTCGGTCATCCTGCTGTTCATCTAGGTAACGGGTCTTGTCACGAACTCGTAACTTGACGCTTTCAGGTTACAATACTAACAAACACCCATAGTTCGTAAATCCTGAACTGTTGGAGCGAGTCATGGTCGATCTTTACACCGCCGCGACGCCGAATGGGCATAAGGCGTCAGTTACGCTGGAAGAGATGGCGCTGCCATATACCGTTCACGCCCATGACCTTTCTAAAATGACGCAGAAAGAGGATTGGTTTTTGAAAATCAATCCGAACGGCCGCATCCCGGCCATAGTCGATAAAGAAGCGGGTGATTTCGCCGTGTTTGAGTCTGGCGCGATCATGATCTATCTCGCGGAGAAAACCGGCAAGCTGCTTCCTACAGACGCGAAGGGCCGCAGCGTCGTGATGCAGTGGCTGATGTTTCAGATGGGTGGCCTTGGCCCGATGATGGGTCAGGCGAACGTGTTCTTCCGATATTGGCCAGAGAAATATCAGCCCGCCATCGACCGCTATCAGAATGAAACCAAGCGCCTGTTCGGTGTGCTCGACCGGCGTCTCGGTGAGGCTGAATGGCTGGGCGGCGCCGATTACTCTATTGCCGACATTGCCAACTGGTGCTGGGCGCGCACGCACAAATGGTCAGGCGTGGACGACATCAGCGCGTATCCGAACATGACGCGCTGGATCGAAGCCATCGCTGCACGACCCGCCGCTCAACGCGGCCTCGATGTGCCGCACCCAATGGACACGCTGAAAAAGGGCGAAGGCGAGGGGTCGAAGGAATTTATCGAAAAAGCGCAGCCCATGTTGCAGCGTTAGTCGTAAGCAGCGGGCCGCAAGCGGAGCGCCTAATGACATTAAACCCCACTTTGAGCCGCCGCGAAACTTTAGCCGGTGGAACGGTCGCCGCCATGACGGCATTTCTGCCTAGCCCTGCTCATGCCCAGAGGGGGACATCATCAACTCCGGATCAGGAGCTTAAAATGCGCGCAGGCGAGACGATCACCGGGAAATTCTCGGGCAGGCAGATCACAATTCCCGACGCCAACAAACCGCCCATACCCGCCCTCGCCGAACCCGGCGTGATCCTGAATGGCTCGAAGGCGGCAGGCTTCGAGATCGACGAAGCGCGCGGCTATCCCGATGTGCGTAGCTTCAAACGCAAATTCGGCCTGCTCATTCCCGCGACGAACACCAGCATGGAGCACGAGCTGTGGAGCATAATTTGCGCCAACCCCGAGCGGCTGAACGGCGTGGGTTTGCATACCTCCAATATTGTCACACCGAAACCGCAGCTTAAAACGGCGGAAGACCTCGAAAACTACAAAAAGCAGTTCCTCGGCGGATTGAAAGCCGCCGTCGACATCGCTCTTCTGGCCGAGCCGCAATATCTCATCATGGGCATGAGCCTGGAGCACATCATCAACGGGCTGGAGGGCGTGCGCGCGCCCGTTGCGGAGATCGAAAGCTACAGCGGCCTCGCCTGTGCTGCATGGCACGATGCGGTGAAAGCGGCGTTGAGTTGCTATGGCGCCAAGCGCATCGGCTTGCTGACGCCGTTCGACAAAAACGGCAACGAGTACGCCACCCACATGTTTCAGGATATGGGCTTTGAAGTCGCCGCCAGCGTCGGATTCTCATGCGCGAATGCGCTGCACATCGCCCATGTGCCGGATTGGGCAAAGGAAAAGGCGATCCTTGAACTGTTGTCGACCGACGCCAATCGTCTGGATGCGGTGGTGCAGTGCGGAACCAACATGAGCCTCATCAACGTGACGGAAAAGCTGGAACCTATTATTGAAATGCCAATATTGGGCATTAACGCAGTGACGTTCTGGTACGCACTAAGGGAAAACGGTTTTAACGACAAACTGCATGGCGCTGGCCGCTTAATGCAAGAATTTTGATAAGGACACGGCGATGGAACTTGAACTTAAACTAAGTCGGCGCGAGACTTTATTCGGAGGCGCGGCGCTTGCTGCTGCGGGCGCACTTGGCGGCGTGATGCAGGTTAATGCGGCCGCGCCGCTAACGGGGAATGCGACCCCGGGCTTCTACCGCTTCAAGATGGGCGAGTTCGAACTGACAAGCGTCACCGACGGCTTCAACCCGGTGGATGGTCCGCACCCCATCTTTGGCGCAGAGCAAGCGGCCGGCGATGTCGAGGCTCTGATGACGCAAAGCCTGCTGCCGCCAAAGAAGATGCAAATTCCTTTTACCCCGCTGGTCGTGAACACCGGCAAGCAGCTTATCCTCATCGACACGGGCAACGGCCCGGCGCGCCGCCCCAACGCGGGCAACCTGCTCGCGAACCTCGCCGCCGCCGGTTTTAAGCCGGAGAACTTCGACATCGTGGTGCTCACCCATTTCCACGGCGACCACATCGGCGGCGTGATGGGCGACAGCGGCCCGACATTCAAAAATGCGCGCTATGTGGCGGGCGAGGTCGAATATCAGTTCTGGACGGCGCCAGAGCGGCTTTCGGGTCCGACCGAAGGCAACGCCAAGCTCGTCGCTAAGAATGTTGTGCCGCTAAAAGACAAAATAACGTTCGTGAAGGAAGGCGCCGAGGTTGTGCCTGGCATCCGTGTGATCGAGGCGTTTGGCCATACGCCGGGACATTTCGCGCTTAACATCGAGAGCGGCGGTAAACGGTTGCTTGCCTGGGCGGACTCTGCGCATCACCCTGTTGTGTCGCTGGAGCGCCCGGATTGGACGCTAAAATTCGATATGGACAAGGCCGCAGCGGCGGCCACACGCAAGCGCATGTACGATATGGCGGCGGCGGACAAGGTTGCGGTTAACGGTTTTCATATGCCGCTGCATGGCTTTGGCTTCGTTGAGAGAAAAGACGCCGCCTACCGCTGGGTGCCCGCCACCTACCAACTTACGCTGTAGACTATAGTCGGGCGGCGACCTGCTACGCATCGCGTCAGGTGGCGCGTGTATAAATCAAAGCCGGAAGCCGAAAGGATTTCAGCGAATGCTTCATCAGTCTTTAGGGGAGAATGTGATGGCCGCGACTTTAAGAATGACCCGCCGGGAGGCGCTACTCACCGGCGCCGCGTTTGGCGTTTCAGCGCTTACGCCTGCATGGTTTGCACCCGCCGCCGCGAAAGCCCCGCTGGGCGGCGTTTCGGTGCCAACGCATTACCGCGTCAAGCTCGGGGAGTTCGAGGTGATGAGCGTTCTCGACAGCATCTGGCAAACGGATGGGCCGCACCCGATTTTCGGCGCGGAGCAAAAGCCGGAGGACGTTCAGGCGCTCATGCGCAACAACCTGCTGCCGGAAAAGCGCATGGAGTTACAGTTCACGCCGGTCATCATCAACACTGGCTCGCAGATCGTTGTGATCGATGCGGGCAACGGCCCAACAGGTAAGTTCGCGCAAGGCAAGCTGGCGAAAATCGCGGCCGCGGCTGGCGTTGCGCCCGAGGCGGTCGATGTGGTCGTGCTCACCCACGGCCATCCCGACCACGTCGAGGGTCTGACCGAGGGCGGCAAACCTGTGTTTCCAAACGCGAAACTGGCGATGAGCGAAAAGGAATTCGCGTTCTGGGACAAAACCGCGTTCCCGGCCGAAGTGGCGCCCTTCCAGGATATTTTCAAAAAGAACGTCTCCGCCCTGAAAGACCGCATCACTTTCCTGAAAAATGAGGGCGAGGCCGCGCCCGGCATTCGTCTGCTTGACGCACCCGGCCACACTCCCGGCCATGTCGTGGTTAGCGTCGAAAGCGCGGACAAGCGCGTGCTTGTGCTAAGCGACGCAGTCCATCACCCGATCATTTCCTTTGAGCGGCCAGATTGGTCATTCGTGTTCGATGGCGACAAGGCCGTGGCGGCGGCAACCCGCAAGCGCGTCCTCGACATGGCGGCGACGGACAAAATTGCAACGCAGGGCTATCACATGCCATTCCCGAGCTTCGGCTATGTGGAGAAAAAGGCTGGCGCCTTCCGCTGGGTGCAGGCGACGTACCAGCTTACGCTTTAACCTCCAGCGCCTCCCATCTTCATCCCGGCCAAACGAAGCGCGAGCCGGGATGAAGATGGCGGACAGTTTTACACGGCGTTGGTGGAGCTTTGTGGCAGATCGCTTTCAGGCTTTCGCGCCTTGCCATCAAGATATGTATTGACGATTTTTTGTGGCGACACGCCTGTCAGATAAAGCGTCATACAAAACGAATTGCGCGCCATACGTTTGAGATAACCGTCGCGCTTGTATTTCTCCGCGCTCGTCACCGCCCGCGAGCGCAAGATAACGAGCCGATTGCGACCAAGTCTCAGGACAAAATCGACATCCTCCATAAGCGGTATGGCGGCGAATCCGCCAACCTTGTCGTAAAGCGCGCGTGAAATCAGCAAGCCCTGATCGCCATATGGCAGACGGAAAACGGCGCAGCGCATTGCTACGACCCATTCAAGCCAGCGCGGAGCAAAGCCGGTATCATTGAGCGCAAAGCGGAAAGCAGCGGCTGTTTGCGGAACGCCCCCGCTCTCGATGCTGTTGATGTGCGCTTCTACCTCGCGCTCCCACCCCGTCTCCAAAACCGTGTCGGCGTGGAGAAAGAGCAGCCAGCGGCCCCTAGCGGCGGCGGCGCCGGCGATGAGCTGCGGCCCGCGTCCCCCGCCCGGGCCTTCGATAAACTTGGCGCCAGTTGCATCGGCGATTGCTGCGGTGTCGTCCGTCGAGCCGCCATCCGTAACGATGACTTCCGTGACAAGGCCCTCGACAGCAGCAGGCACCAGCGCGGCGAAGGTCTGGCCAAGCCCGGTTTGTGCGTTCAGCGTTGGAATAATGACTGAGATCATGGAGCCGATCATAACCACTTAGAATCTGGGTACAAGGACGGTCTTACCCCCTAAATGTTCTTTATTTGTCCCAAAAGAACAAGTAACGTGTATGCATGCGTAAAACAAAATACACTCCAGCCGCGAAAGTGATGGCAGACGCGCCTCCGGTGGATACGGAACGTCGGCGGGGCCGGGGCGCGTGCTCCAATGCGGGCAGCCGTTATGACAGCGAGCAGGGCGGCGATTTTGACGACGGCTGGGAGACGCTAGGCGACCTGACCGATCTCAAAACCGAGGTCATTTTCGAGACAGCCAAACGTATCATCACGACCAACGACTCGCCGGACATTTCCTTCGACCAGTCCATCAACGCCTATCGCGGCTGTGAGCACGGCTGCATTTACTGCTACGCCCGACCAACGCACAGCTACCTCGGCTTCTCGGCGGGCCTCGATTTCGAGACAAAGCTCATCGCTAAAATCAACGCGGCGGAGCAGCTTGAACGCGAACTCGCCAAGCCGGGATATGTGGTCAAGCCCATCATGCTGGGCAGTAACACCGATCCGTATCAGCCCATTGAGCGCGAGCAGCAACTTACTCGCCGCCTGCTGGAGGTGTTCGACCGTACTAGCCATCCCGTCGGCATCGTAACAAAGTCTGCGCTGGTTTTGCGCGATATCGATCTGCTTGCGTCGCTCGCCTCACGCGGCCTCACAAAGGTAGCCCTGTCCATTACGACGCTCGATCACAGGCTCGCCCGGCGGATGGAGCCGCGCGCATCGACGCCGATGAAGCGGGTGGATGCATTGCGACGCCTGAGCGAGGCGGGTGTGCCGACCGTCATCATGACCGCGCCGATCATCCCCGTCATCAATGACCACGAGATCGAGGCATTGCTTGCAACCGGGGCCCAAGCAGGTGCGCGACAGGCCGCTTACGTGCTCGTGCGGCTGCCGCTCGAAATTAGCCCGCTGTTTCAGGAATGGCTGACGGAGGAGTTTCCTGACCGCGCAAAGCGAGTAATGTCGCTGATTCGTTCCACGCGTGGCGGCAAGGACTATGTGTCGGACTTCGGCGAGCGCCAAACCGGCGCGGGCGTTTACGGGGCCCAAATTGCGCGCCGCTATAGGGTCGCGCTGCAAAAGCATGGGTTGAACGAGAGGCGATGCACCCTGCGTTGCGATATCTTCCAGGCTCCGGTTGCCAAAGGCGGGCAATTCACGCTGTTTCAACCTTGAGCGCCAGCGCGCTTTATCGTGGACGGCGGCAAAGCGTGTCTTGCCGGAGCAAAACGAACGCGGCATGCCTTGAATGATGAAAGCTCGCAAAACGATCCAACTCGCTCTTCAGCCCGATTATTCGCACGAAGCCCGTCTGCAGCGCCGCTACAACGGGTGCGTTGCGGGCGTGGATGAAGCCGGGCGCGGGCCGCTCGCCGGTCCGGTGGTCGCCGCCGCCGTCATTCTGGATATGTCCCGCATACCGTCTGGTCTTAATGACTCCAAAGCTCTCAGCCGCACCGAACGCGAAAGGCTTGCCACCCTCATTATGCAATGCGCCGATGTCGGTATCGGCTTTGCCAGCGTCGAGACAATCGACTCCATCAACATTCTGCAAGCCACACTTTACGCCATGCAGCAGGCCATCGCCGCTTTGTCCCGCCCGCCCACTTCAGCGCTGATCGATGGGCGCGAGCGTCCGCGTCTCGATTGTGAGGTGGAAACCCTTATTGGCGGCGACGCACTGTCGTTGTCGATCGCGGCTGCCTCGATTATCGCGAAGGTCACGCGCGACAAACTGATGAGGGAACTTGCATGCATGCACGCAGGTTACGGGTGGGATCACAACATGGGTTACGCCACCATGGAGCACCGCCAGGCCTTAACCCGACTTGGGCCGACAAAGGAGCACCGACGGTCTTTTGCGCCAGTTAGAGATATTGTCGCTTTGTGGGAATAAGGACGAGGCTATGTCTTCCACGTCACGCACTTTGCAAATTACGCGGGTGCGGGGTGCAATATACGCCGATCCGGTATATTAAAGGTTATCTTCAAATGAATTGTTTGGGGTACATTCAAAATTTAGAGCAATAAACAACAGGACGCCCTTATATGAAACTCAGCACACCGTCTTTCGGCATTTTCCTGGTTTCAGCAATCTTTGTAGCGCTTGTAGTGATGTCGCGCCATTTCGGCATCGAGGTGCCCATTCTGACGAAAATCGTGCGTCCACATCCTTATGAAGTTATGCTGGTGGCGTGGAGCCTGCTATTCATCGGCGTCGCGTTTAACGTTTAGCGGGAGCAGGCAAACCGGAGAAAGCCGATTGCTGAGTTGGAGATGAATTGATGCACCGCGTGCTCCAGCAAACAGTGTCTGTGCTAACATCCGCGTCGATTGTTTTTGGCGCGGCGGCGCCAGCTTTAGCAGAGCCCGCACCCGTCACGATAGAAGATTGCAAAGTCCTCAAAGACGCCGATGTTCGCGACAAAATTAGGGAACTCACTGAAACCGCTCTCATCGGCGAGCTGAAGGACATCGATTATAAAAGGCTGGTGGATGCGCGCTGGCCCGAAGCGCGCATGGATCAGCGCATTGACGAAGCGATAGATGCGGCTGTGACGGTGCTGCGCGCCGATAAAAGCTGGCTCGACCGCGCCTATTCCAACGTTAGCCAGGAAACAGCCGAGCGCTACGCGATTGAAGTAGCGGAGCGCGCTTACGGGTCGAAGGAATTCAAGGACGCGCTTTCCGAACTTGCCGATCTGGTTGGCAAAATCATCGGCGCGCGGATCGAAAAATCCACTGAGAAAGTTTCCGGGCCAGTCATCGCCTGTGTACAGACGACCTTGCAAACCCGCTATGGCGACGCGCTCTCGCAGGTTTTCGCCCGCGAAACCGAGCAAAGCATCCGCGTCAACCCGACCGGCGCAAGCGCAAAAATCGACGCGGCCGACCTCGCATTTCAGGGCGGGGCGACGATCTCGGGCATTATTCTCGTTGTAACGCGGCAGGTGATAGCCCGCATGATCGCCGGCATCGGCACGCGGATCGCGGGCGCGATCGCGACGCGGATTATCTCAAGTTTTGCGGGGCTGGTCGGCCTCGCGCTTATTGCATCCGATTTATATAACGCTGGTGACGGCGTGTTTCCGCTTATCGCCGAGCGCATGAAGTCTGCGGAGTCCAAAGAGCTTATTAAAACCGAAATCGTTAAAGTGCTGCAAACCGAAGTTACCCAACAGCTAGAGCCGATCGGACGGGAGACAGCGGAGCGCATTCACGCGCTGTGGCTCGACTTCCGTCAGAAGTATGACAAGCTGCTCAGTCTGGCGGATCAGTACCCGGCTTTCGCCGCGTTCCTGAAAGATCGCAAAATCGACCAGCTTGGGCGGCTTGGGCGCATTGTTCAGATCATTATCAACGGCGAGGGTGAAAAGCGCGTTGAATGGCGCACGGCCGACGGCTCGCTCAACCTGGCGATGCTGGATCTGGATGATAACGGCGTCGCCATTGCCGAGGAGCAGAAGTCTATCGATGCGGCGCTGAAGTGGAACCAGCTCACCGGCGGCAAACTCGACCTCGTCGCGCGTTTCGGCCTGCATAAACTCATGGCACCGGACGCGGTGTCGAAAGAGCAGCTCCAGAAACTTCTCTCCCTCGACGATAAGCTGGTCATCACGCGCATCGCGGGCATAGAAGCGGCGGCGCGCGACCTGCTGCTGGGGCTGCCAGCTACGCAGCTTCGCGAGATAGGCCGCCGGTTGACCGAGTCCGAGCTAACCGCGTTCTCGGATTATCAACGCTTTCTGTCTCCGGAGGGGGCAAGGCGCGTAGCGAGGGAAATTGGCGATAACCCCGGGGCTATTAAGGTGTTGTCCGAGAACACGGTGAAAACCGGCATTATGAACAGCCGCGATCAGCTTGCCGCAATCGATATGGTGCTGCGCGCGCCAAGCCCAATCCCGGACATCATGCGGGTCGCCAACGATTTCGATATGACTACCGATGGCCGAGTGGACTGGCGTCTGTTCTGGCGGCGGCACATGTTCATCGTGATTATTTTGATGATATTTGGGTTGGTGATGCTCGCGGTGCTGCGGCGTCTCGTTCTCGGCCGCCCGGCGAAATAACTGCTCGCGGAAAAGGAAGCGCCATCATGCTCTATACAGTCGATCAGCTATCGGGCCGCGCTATCCGGGAGGGCGAAATGCTGACCGCATCAGCCGTTGGCGCCAGCAACATCGTGCGCGACCTGCGCGAAATTCTCACCAACACCTTCGGCGGGCGCATGCGGCAATACGAAACCCTCATCGACGTAGCGGTGGAAAATGGCATGCAGGGGCTGCGCGATAAGGCCATAGCCAAAGGCTATGACGGCGTTGTGGCCGTGCGAGTATCCACACCCACCATTGTCGAGGGCAGCGCCGCTGTTCTGGTTTATGGCACCGGCTTCAACTTTGCGAGCGATAAAGCCTGACCTATGCCTGGCCTATGGTTGTGTAATTGCCCGAAGACGATCAGTATAATACCCAGTTAATCCGCATAAACAGCGGGCAAAGCCTGGGAGGGCGCGATGAAACTTGATGGTTTGAGCGCAATCGTGACCGGCGGCGCGTCGGGCCTGGGAGCCGCAGCCGCGGAAGCTCTAGCGCAGGCGGGCGCTAAAATTGCCATTCTCGATCTCAATCGCGACACCGGCGAGGCGCTCGCCGCAAAGCTCGGCGGCGTGTTCTGCCACTGCGATGTAACGAGCGAAGTCACGGTCGAAAGCGCGCTGGACTGCGCGAGAGCAAAGCACGGCGTGGAGCGCATCTTGGTGAACTGCGCAGGGATAGCCATCGGCCAGCGCACCGTGCGCCGCAACCGCGACGATGGCGCGATCATTGCGCACAATCTTGCGAGCTTTGAGAAAGTTGTCGCCGTCAATCTGATCGGCACCTTTTACATAATAACGCAGTGCGCGGCGGCGATGATGGCGCAGGCGCCGATTACGCCGGATGGCGGGCGTGGCGTGATCGTGAACACCGCATCGGTTGCAGCGCAGGATGGGCAGATCGGACAAATCGCCTATGCCGCATCGAAAGGCGGCGTAGCATCCATGACATTGCCCGCCGCACGCGATCTGGCGAAGGACGGCATCCGCGTCATGGCGATCCTCCCCGGTCTGTTCGACACGCCGATGTTTGCAGGTTTGCCCGAGGATGCCCGCGCCGCGCTAACTTCCGGCGTGCCATTCCCTTCACGGCTCGGCGCGCCCGCTGAATATGGCGCGCTCGTCCGCCACATCTGCGAGAACGACATGCTGAACGGAGAATGCATCAGGCTGGATGGCGGTGTGCGGCTGGCGCCAAAGTAAAGGCGTTGCCGCGTCAAGAACGCCGCGCGCCATTTCACCGCGTTGGCGTCGAGTATCTCCCTGCTTACAACTATTGTATGAATACAAATCCTGAGACTTTACCTCGCATACTCTTTGTATGCCTTGGCAACATTTGCCGTTCGCCAATGGCGGAGGGGGTTTTCCGCGCCATGGCGGAAACATCCTCCGCAGGGCCTATAACCATCGATTCAGCGGGCACGAGCGATTTCCATGAGGGCAATCCTCCGGATAGACGTGCGCAGGCCACGTTGCGCGCTAAAGGTGTCGACATAACCAGATTGCGCGCCCGGCAGGTAACGAAGGATGATTTCGCGAAGTTCGATTACATCCTCGCCATGGACGAAACTAACTTCGGCGATCTGAAAAAGCTGGCACCGCAAGGCTATGCGGGTGTTCTAAAGCTCTTCCTCGACTTTGCGCCCCTTGCATCCGTTCGCGAAGTTCCAGACCCGTATTTCGGCCAGGATAATGGCTTCGAGCATGTCTACCAGCTTATCGCGCAGGCCAGCGATGGTTTGCTAAGGGAAATTCAGGAGAAAGCCTCGAAGCCGCCGCTTTAAGCTGTATATCCGTTTTGTATCGAAACCAGCGAGAACGGAAACATGGCGACGATTAAAACCTCCGATGGAACAGAGCTTTATTATAAGGATTGGGGATCAGGTAAACCGGTGTTTTTCAGCCACGGCTGGCCGCTGAACTCCGATATGTGGGAATATCAGATGGAGTTTCTCGCCTCAAAAGGCCTGCGCTGCATCGCCCATGATCGCCGCGGTTTCGGCCGTTCCAGCCAGCCCTGGACTGGCAACAACTACGACACTTTCGCAGATGATATCGCCGCGCTGACGAACGCGCTCGACTTAAAGGACGCGACGCTTGTGGGCTTCTCCATGGGCGGCGGCGACGTGGCGCGCTATGTCAGCCGCCATGGCTCGGCCCGCGTTAGCAGGATCGCGCTGCTGGGCGCGGTGACGCCATTTCTCTCAAAACCGAAACCAACCCGAACGGCGTGGACAAATCCGTGTTCGACGGTATGCGGGCAGGCATAACCGCCGACCGCGCCGAGTTTTTCAACGGCTTTGGCAAGGTGTTCATGGGCGCGGATAAGCCGAATTCGAAAGTGTCCGCAGGCGCGCTTACGCAAACGCATAACATGGCGCTCCTGGCGTCACTGAAAAGCACGCTCGATTGCGCCGTTGCGTTCTCCGAAACGGATTTCCGGGCTGATCTGAAAGCCCTGACCATGCCAACGCTGATTTTGCATGGTGACGCCGACGCTATCGTGCCAATTGACCTAACGGCCCGTGTCGCGGCGCAAATGATACCCGGCGCCCGGCTTGAGGTTTACGAGGGCGCGCCGCACGGTTTCTGCTTTACGCACGAAGACCGCGTCAACGCCGACCTTCTGGCCTTCGTAAACGGTTAAACGCGGCGGAGGTGCCACCTCATTGAACGGCGCCAGCCATCACTCCTCCTCGTCGGTTGCGCCTTTCGGTGAGTAAAGCGAATAGGTTTCCTCGGGTACGTAAGGGCCGCCGCCCTGAAAGGCGCGGGCTGAGAACAGAACGAAGCGTTTTACGGGGAATACGACGCCGACCAAGCCTCCGAACTGTGTCAGATAATCAGCAACCTCCATCGCCGAAGCATAGCGAAGCCGGGCAAGTGTGATGTGCGGCGCATAGTTTTGAGGCTCCGGGTCTAGCCCTGCCCGCCGCGCCGCTTTTTCGTTGAGCTTCTGCAGGCGGAGCAGCGGTTCGCATAGTTTTACACCGGCCCAGATCGACCGGGGCTTATGGCCGCCAAAGCTCCCCAATCCGCTGATTTCCACTTCGAAGCTTTCCGCTTCGATGTCAACCAGCGCGTCGGCGAAATCCGTGGCCTCAATGTCGTTCACATCGCCGACGAAACGCAGCGTGATGTGATAATTTGCAGGGTCAATCCATTTTGCCCCAGCGACGCCTGCGCGCAGCATGGAAAGCCGCACGGCGACCTGCGAAGGTACTTCTAATGCGGTGAACAGCCTTGGCATAACCCGCTCCGCCTGATTTTAGCGGCGGCAAACTGCGCTGCTAGTAACGCTGCTTTGGCAGGAACAGCGTTACCTTTGGCGATTTAAACTACATGGCTTCCGAGAAGCGACTTTCTACATATTCCCAGTTGATGAGGTGATCGACGAAAGCCTCCAGATATTTCGGGCGGGCGTTTCGATAATCGATGTAGTAGGAGTGCTCCCACACATCGACGCCCAGAATTGGTTTGGTGCCGTGGACGAGCGGGCTTTCGCCATTCGGAGTTTTCATAACCGCAAGTTTGCCATCCTTCATGGCCAGCCACGCCCAACCAGAACCGAACTGGGTTTTACCCGCTTCGATGAAAGCCTCGCGAAAGGCGTCGTAACCGCCGAGGTCACTGTCGATTCTTGCCTGAAGCGCGCCCGGCAGCTTCTTGCCGCCGCCGTTTTCCTTCATCGATGGCCAGAAATGCAGATGGTTATAATGTTGACCAGCGTTATTGAACAATGGCGCGTTTTTGCCGTGCGAACCGGTGACGACCTCCTCAAGGCTTTTGCCTTCAAGGCCAGAACCCGCAATCAGCTTGTTGCCCATGTCAACATAGGCGAGATGATGCTTGTCGTGGTGAAATTCCAGCGTTTCCGCTGACATGTATGGCATCAGCGCGTCATAGGCGTATGGCAGGTCGGGAAGTTGGAAAGCCACGGCAGTCTCCTCATCATCAGCGTCAGGGATCGAACCGCACGGTAGCGGCTTGTCACTTATGACGCAACAATGGGGATGAGGTTCCAAAAAAGAAAGGCGGAAGATCCCTGCATCTTCCGCCTTTCTGATCTGTTTTGCCGAGGAAAGGTTTGTTTTTTTTGTTCAGGGATCATTTCTTTTAATATTCATCTCATGAATAGCGAATGAACGGCGCATTCATACCCGGTTTAACGGTTAATTATTTGATAAGCTGTTGCATCCCTTTGAATTCGGGCGTTCCTGCTTTATCGAGCCATTCAAAAATGACCATTTCTACGTTCACGGTTACGGCCCCTGCATGGCGCATGCGCTGAAGCGCTAGATCGCGGCTCTCGGCAGTGCGCGATCCCATGGCGTCCGCCACGGCAAAGCTCTGAACGCCCCGCGCCTGGAGATCGAGAACTGTTTGCGCCACGCAGATGTGCGCCTCCATGCCCGCGACAATAATCTGATTTCGTCCCTCCGCGACGAGCGCCTCGATCCGCGAGGACAGCCCGGTTTCACGCAAACAGGAAAAATGCGTTTTCTCCAACACTACGGCGTCGGCGCCAAACGCTTCCTGTAAAGCGGGAACTGTCGCGCCTAACCCGCGTGGATACTGCTCCGAGACGGTGATTGGAATGTTCAGGGTACGCGCGGCGGTAGCAAGCCGGGCCACAGCCGCAATAACTGCAACGTGGTCGAGAACTGCGGGCGCAAGCTTTTCCTGAACGTCGATAATGAGCAGATGCGAATTTTCACTATTTATGCGCATGGCGATCCCTCGTGGTTTGCCGCCGGATTAAAACTTAAACCGCAGTCTGAACAGGCGCGGCGTCACGGCCCGCTTTGGCGACGCGGTAGTAAGCCCACAGGACACGCGCGGCGGCGCTGCGGTATGGACGCCAGGCTTGCGCCATTTGCGCTAGCATTTTATCGCTAGGCCGGTCGGCAAGTCCGAATGCAAGACGCGCCGCCTCCTGCAGAGCCACATCCTTGGCTGGAATAATATCCGGGTGTCCGAGCGCAAACAACAGATACACCTCTGCCGTCCACGGGCCGATACCTTTTATCGCGGTGAGATGTGCAATGGCGTCAGCAGCGTCCAGCGCCGCGAGGCCGCCGAGATCGAGTGCGCCCGCACGTTCGGCTTCGGCGATGGCGCGAAGCGTGCGGATTTTAGGCGCGGAGAACCCAGCCGTTTTGAGAATGTGGTCTTCCGCGGCGAGGATGGTGGAGGCGGTTACATCGCCCAACGCCGCTTCGCAGCGATTGTAGATGGCGCGCCCCGCCGCAACTGATATCTGCTGGCTGGTAATGACCCACACCAGCCCGGCGAAACCGCCGTCGAGCCACCGCAGCGGAACTTCGCCTGCAGCCTCGCGCACTCGTGCGAAATCGGGCGACGTCGCCACAAGCATTTGCAGATGGCGCTCAAGATCGTCTTCGGTTTTGATAAAGCCGCTCAAATGTGGCCCCATGCGTTCAGGGCTGAGCGACAGCAACGGCGTTGATATCGCGCGCCTCATCCGGCAACATGATGGGTACGCCATTGATGATTGCGTAAGCGAGACCTGCCGTGCGGCTTATCAGCTCCTGTGCCACGGCGTCATACTCAAGCTGCGCCTTCGTCAGCGGGCATACCAGAAGTTCCAGCATCCGTGGATCGATTTTGGGTGACGGTTTAAGTTGGCTGGCCTCGCCGTTCATTCTCGCACCTTCAATGCATACTCCCGCCGCCATTATCGGGCGCGGCCATGTCCATTTCCGCTAACGCCATAAGCACTTCGGAGCGGGTTTTGAGATCGGGGGCCTCTAGCAGCGCCTGTTTTTCTTCCGGGCCGTAAGGGCTAATCATCGACAGCGTGTTGATGAGCATCTCAGCGGGCGAGCGCTGGATGCTTTGCCAGTCGGCGACGAGTTTGCGGGTTTCTAGGTAGCTTTTCAGAATCGTCAGAAACTTGTCCCAATCCACCTCGTCCTGGCCGTGGCCGGAGATGAAATCGTCCTCGAACGGCATGGCTGTAATCTCGCAAACGCGATACGGTTTTGCCGTCTGCCTCTCGCTTACCACTTCGAAACGGGCGATGCCTGTAAGCGTCACCAGGATGCGGCCATCATCGGTTTCCGTATAAGACGTGATGCGCCCGGTGCAGCCTGTCTGGCGCAGTGAATAGGCTTTGCCGGTTGGCGATTCGTTCGCGCCGCCGCTCGCTTGCGGCTGAATAATGCCGATGATGCGCGCTTCGGAGATCGCGTCGTTAATCATCGCCAGATAGCGCGGCTCAAAGATATTAAGTGGCAGGGACGAGCGTGGCAACAAGATGCAGCCCGTGAGCGGGAACACCGGCACGGTGCGGGGCAGATCGTCCGGACTGCGATATCTGTCGGTCACTCCCAAGTCCATCATCCTTTTTTACGGCGTCGCATCAATACGCCCGCAATGCCAATCGCCTCAAGCAAATAAAATTGACGAGAGGCGGCGGCGTCCTGTCATCGTATGCTGATCGTCATGCCCCCAGGCCTCGAAGAACTCGAAAAGCTGCGTCTTCGCCGCCTGATCCTTCCACGCGCGATCACGGCGCACGATTTCCAGTAGTTGCTCCACTGCGTCTTCTTTGCCGCCTTTTGCATTCAACGCCAGCGCAAGGTTAAAACGCGCCTCGTAATCGTCTGGATTCTTCTCGATTTTTGCCTTGAGATCGTCCTCTTTGCCCGCTGCGGCTCCTTTTTTAGCAAGTTCTAACATCGCCCGCGCACTTACCACACTAATAACGTTCTGTTTATCCGGTGCGACCAGGCCTAAAGTTTGCTCAGCGCGTTTGATATCGCCAGTTTTCACGTAACATTTCGCCAGACCTGCGGCGGCGTCCGCATTTCCCCGGTCTTGCTTCAACAATGCGGCGTACAGTTCAGCCGCCTCCTTGATTTCTCCATCAGCAAACGCTGCGTCCGCCGCCTCGATCAACCCGGCGCCATCGTCAGACGCACCCGATAGACGGTCGATGAACGCCTTGATCTGACTTTCCGGCAGCGCGCCCATGAAACCGTCCACCGGCTGCCCGTTCTGAAACGCGAACACCGCCGGAATGGATTGCACGCCAAGCTGCCCCGCGATGGCCGGATGCTCGTCGATGTTCATTTTGACCATCCGCACTTTGCCCTTGACGGCGCGCACCAGCTTTTCCAAAACGGGGGTGAACTGACGGCAAGGCCCGCACCACGGCGCCCAGAAGTCGACGATGACCGGAACCTTCATCGACGCCTCGACCACATCGCGCGCGAAGGTCTGCGTCGTCGTGTCCTTTACCAGATCGTCCTGTTTCGCTTCCGGAGTTTTCTTGCCGCCAAGTGTAAACATGTAACATGCCTTTCCGAATAGTCGCGGCTCGTCCGCGTTCGACATGGCGTAAAGTGGTTTCTTCCATGGCGTTTGGCAAGAAAATCGATGCCCACGCCAAACTTTAAAGCGTGCCGCCGTGCGGCTTGCATCTGCGCGCGATGGAAAAAAGTCCACGCTACCTCCGGCGCGCTTGCCAAGCCATCAGTTTTCGTCCTATACAGGGGATCTGACCGGTGTCTTGCCGGTACATGAGCGGGCGTAGCTCAGGGGTAGAGCATCACCTTGCCAAGGTGAGGGTCGGGCGTTCGAATCGCCTCGCCCGCTCCAATAAACCAATAGGTTAGACGTTTTAGCTTCCCCGGAAAATGTCTCAACCTACCACCGGCCTACCAGGTTTGACGGTATATTCCGAGGTCGAACCAAACGAGAAGCGCTGCGCCCAGCTCTCTAAATCCTCCCGCCGGTAAACGACCTTTGAACGCTTGCCTGGCCCGAGTTTATAATAGTGCGGCCCGTTGCCGGTGACGCGCATGTCTTCCAGGGTTCGCGGCGAGAGGCGCAAATACTCCGCCGCCTCGATGGTGGTGAGCAGGCCCGAGGCCGACCGCAACAGCTCCCCGATCGCGTTGCCTTCAATGGCGGACGGGAGCGCGCGGGCCTCAGCGGATGAGTAGGCTGGTGATAACTCAACTTGCTTTATGACAGGCCGAACAAGGCTATCGACAACTTCGTTTTGCATCACCAAAGCCACACCGGCGACGGAGTCTAAAGTATAGCTATCTTGCCGTACCGCAACGCCACCGCTTTTAAGATCATAATCAACGGTGCTTACAATGCCTGGAGCGATCAAATATGAATTTTTGAGTTGGTCAGCGACATCGTCATGGTTATAATCAAACAATGTTAAAGTTGCTGGAGCATCATTGAGAAATCCGTGCAGTGCCACGCTGCCATCGTATGCCGTAGAAACTCCCTTTGTATCTGTGTAACCAAATAAACCACCAAAATTAGATAGAGAAATAAATAGAGGGTCATTTGCAATTAAAATACCAGCAAATTCAGGTACAGAGTGGTCAGATCCCAAGAACAATCGATTTAAATATTCGTAAGAACTTAGTACAACGGAGCCTCTGTCGCGATCAACCAAGCCGAAAAAATTCTCAAATTCTAATCCATTTATATCTGCATAGGGCAAAAACGATCTAGTATTTCTCCCGGCAGGGTAGGTTGCTGAGGTGGTTTTTCGCCAATGTAAGTATTGGTCTCGTTGGCCCCATCATTGTCAAACCTTGATAACCAATCAAACAATGTGCCAGTGGGCAAGTTGGTTGCTTCATCGGGAATCTCTGTAATCTGTCCTTGACTATCCATATTTTTCGGATTGTCTAACCAAGACGCAACACTTCCCACTCCTAATGCATTTAATTGAAGAGGTTGGCTATTTAGTCCTGTAATTGTAACTTTCCCGCCCGGGCGGACGTAATAAGTTTCATTTCCTATAGATTTTTCTACCCAAGAATCAATACCGACCCCAGAAACTCCTTCCCACGACTTTAAGACCCATTCTCGGGCAAGCGTTTTCACATCATTCCAGGTGCCGTTGTTTTCCTGTACATGTTTTTCGACAATGGAACCAATTTCGTTTGTGTAGTAATCTAAAGCGCTGTTGCTACTAAACCCTAGATCTAGTTCATGTCCATAAAGTAGCAAATTTGCTCCAAGTGAACTATAACTTCTTTGTAACTCCGCACTAATCAAAAAATGTCTATATGAATCAGCAGGACCGTCTATTCGGCCAGGCAACTGCGAAGCAATCGCCTCTGCCTTGGCAGCAGCTGCGGCACCTCGAGTCATCGCGTTCTGAAAATTTCCCACTCGCTTAGCTGAACCATTTTGCCACCCCCCAAAACGTGCTTTACCTAGCTTGCATTATGTTCGCAGACCTTATGAGTGATATAATGTTAAACATAATAATGAAAATCAGAATTAATAAAGAATAGAAAATTTAATATTTTATAGAATTGATTAATACATATATTATTTTTAAGATGTTGAGTATAATTAGAGTTAATAATATGTCAGAAGCTGACGTTCTGAGCTTTTTAAATAGCAAAAACCCAGGGGAAAACGGAGCAATAAGCGCTACAAGCCCAGCTATGTCCAGAAAAGTTATTTTTTGGTCCGTAAGCGTAGATCCAAACATAGCTATACTGATACCTAAATCGACTGACAAAGATATAACCGTACCGCAATATAAAAGAGATCTGATCCAGATAGAGCCGCCCTGCGGTGCAGCGTCCGCGCCATTTGTCTTAGTCGCAATCATGAAAAAACGTGTCTCCTCATGCTTTGACAGAACATCACCGCCACTCAAACATCAGTAAATCAACAACTCTTAGGCAGCCAGTTTATGACACGGCCATGTTACCTCAACGCCCTCTCGCGCAAAATTATCATTCGCGGCGGATGTCTCGATGGCGCGCTTCACATACATCTCGCCGCCCGCCAACCGCAGGCGTTTGAGCGTGCCGATGACGGCCTCGTCGATCACCCCTTGTGCGGTTGGGGATTTCAGCTCGCGGTTGCCGTGCTCGACGTCGCGGAAGTTGACGTAGAGGTCGGCGTCGCGGTGGCCGTAGCGATGGGTGAGATCGTCGGTCGCCACATGCACGCCGCCGATGAGCGAGACGTAGTTGTTGAGCACGGACGCGCCCGACTCGGCCATTTGAATGGCCATCTTGCGGTTACCGCCTTCCTTCCTCCAAGTGTCAGAAATGGAGAATGTCCCGGTGGCGTGGTCAATCTCGATCGACGCCCAAGCACGCGGCTCGTCTCCAAACACATCGTTCAGCCAATCTCCAGCGATCGTGCCTATTAGAGTTCCGAGAAGCGCGCCAATGCCGGGGAGAAGGATCGCACCCAGCGTTGAAGTAAAGCTACCGATAAAACTGCCGAGCCCAACCGCGTTAAGAACACTGGCTCCCACGCTGCCTAAAATAGTTGTGTTACCAAGCGCTAGACTGACGCCAATGGAGGATCCTAACGCGCCTCCCGACGAGCCGCCGATGGAACCGGAAGTAGATTCGGGTGTCAGAATTTGGTTAGCAAGATATCCGCCAATAAAACCGCCCACGCCGGACGCAAGATTAAACTGAAGGCCGTCGCCGACATTGGCGAAGATCTGAGAAAACGTCTCTGCGCCTTTCTCTAAATTAGCGGCTACCGTGGACAAAATGTTGCTAACCGTCGTTGTTCCTACGGTCTGGAACAACTGTCCACCGAAGCCTTCGCCGATATCCAAACTCTCGGACAGTTCGGCAACAAGAAAGCTGCTTAAAGCGCCAATGGCTTGCCCTTTCAGGCGCGCATAAAATTCCGTATCAAAGTTGCTGAGATTATAATCTATGTGACTTTCAAGGTCGTGTGATGCCGCGGGGTTGCCTTCAATAAAAGACACATCACCACCAAAAGTTCGGCCGATTTCGTATAGATTTTCAAGAACTGTTCCTAACGCAGTGCTAACCGCGATTTGAGCAAAAGTGTTATTGCCAGCGATTACATTGCCAAGTGTTGACCCGAAAATGTCTCCAATTTGATCAGGTTGCAACGCTTCCCCGTTGAAGCGAACATCGTATTCAGGTGCTCCAACGGGGCTGCGATCCGAAGTAAATTCTCGCCATGTCTTTGTAACAAGAGTATCGTCTTGATTTTGATAGTATATATTTTTCTCTAAAACAACAGTTTCACCGGTTAGGGAATCAATTTTTTCTATGACCTCAACCTTAGAACCAAACTCGTTAATAGCATTCCATATAATTCCGTTGTCTTTGTCTAAATAAACATCTGTAATTGTCTCGCTAGGTGAAAGGCACTCATTATGAACTCTATATCGCCCCGCTATGTAAGTATGAAGTGTTTCTACGGTTAAATTGAATGTTTCACAAACAGAAATCCCGGCATCGTTTAGAATCGAGTCATCAAACGATCGCGCGTCTTTATAGATTCCTTTTGGTGAATAGACTGATCCATCGTCTAAGTATACGTCAATTCCTTTCTGAATAACCTCAGATATTGGCAAAAACTCACGACTTGTTGTATAAAACCTATGATTAGGCGTTACTCTCAGTCCGCAGTCTAGTACAATCCAGTCTTTCGCAAAGTTTCTAATCACGTTAGAAACTTTGCTGGTTATCAGTGGATGCTTTTCATTTTTGTCAAGAGCGTTAAAACCCAGTACGAAGTCACCTATTTTGACATCTCGAATCTGTTTATTTGTACCATCGTGCATCAATACTAAGGTTTCAGGCGCAAAGCAGGGGGGCATAAACCCTTCCATAGTCGACCATGAAGGCTGAACCGCCTCCCATAGCCAAGTATAAGTAACAAAACCTTCCGCCCCAATTCCCGCTGTCACTCCACTAATGACACCAATAACTTTTCCTGATGAATTAAAAGCAAGTCCAGCTCTTCCATGTGCAGCATATACATCCAACTGGTAACCTTGTTGTCCAAAATCTTCCGGAGAAATACCTGGTGCACCGATATATACATCCTGCGTAACAGGAAAACCAATAGACGGTGCATACCCACCCGCTACTGTAAATTAGTTATAGGTTTTTCCGTTTTGAGTTAGCACACCCCATGAGAATCCGCCAACGGGTATACTAACTGAAACACCGAGCCCATAGGTTCTATCGCTCACATTCGCCCCACTATAATAGGATTAATATCAATGCTGACGTTACGATAGCAGCAGAGGCATAGGCGGCAAAAAGAAATCGATAACGTAATAATGTTGAATAGAAAAGATATGACTCACCATAATTTGTCTCGTAAATGGCATTGCCAATACTCAAAAAACATACAATGTACGGAGTTTTTGAAATAGATTTCCGCTTAAGGTCGAATGCTAAGTACAGTACATATATTAAAAACAGTATGTACTGAAATATTAAGACAAACCATTTAAATGTCATCGGCATGCCTTGTATTGCAAAATGATAAGTTTCATTGGTGGAAAAAATAGACTTTTGGGCCATGTAATTTTTGCATTATTTGCTCACCGCTAATCCATCTCTGATAAAGTAGTGGACGCTTTGATTTGAAAACACTCTCTCATTCAAATCCTTCATCATCTCATCTTGTCCGCCATAGGGCGCGACGATGTCGACGAGGAACAGCGTCTCGCCGCACTTCCAGTCCACCGGAGCCATTCGCGCGTTGCCCGCCATCAGCCGCTTCTCAACCTCTTCGCTCACATACGCCCACAGCGCCACGCCGATGGGCCGGTCGGGCGCGTAGAACACCCGGAATTGCTTGAGGAGGATCGGCGCCATCACCAGCCATTCAAGGTCGGAGATGAAGAAGTTCTTGTGGCGCGGGGATTGTGAGAACAGCCAGACGATCTCGCCGAGCAACTGAGCGACGGTCTTATCCTTGCCTCCCGGCGTCGGGCCGGTGAAGATCGAGCCGCCTTGGGGCGCGCCGGGTGCCGTGCCGTCCGCGCCGTTCTCCGCCGCTTCGCCGTTTTTGCCGATATCCGCCATGTATTCACTCTCCCGTCACCTCGCAGTGATCTCTTAAGCCAAGGTTAAACCAATCCCGATGTCACGGTCACGACGAAACGCCCGCCAAATCCATAAAACTTGAAATAATATTGCATGCAATTCATGCTTCTTAGCGCTCCCGGAATGCCTCGTCCTTCATCTTGAGCAACGGGCTGAGCAAATACTCGATCACCCGCCTATCCCCGGTCTTCACCTCCGCCGACACTGACATGCCGGGCGTAAGCTTCACCGTCCGCCCGTCCGCCGCGATGGTCTCGCGCGACAGGCTGATGCGCACCGGGAACACCAGCCGGGCGGTGGAAGCCGCATAGAGCGGCGCAGGTTGGCCGGGCTGGTTCTGCCCTTCGCCCAGGTTCACCGCATCATTGGAAACCAGCGTCACCCCCCCCCGATGACGCCATATTTGGTGAAATTAAACGCCTCTAGCTTGACCCGCGCCCTTTGCCCTTCCCGCACGAAACCCTTGTCGCGGTTAAGAAGCATGGCCTCTACCTCCAGCTTGGTGCCCTCCGGCACGACAATCATCAATTGCTGGCCCGTCGTCACCACCTCGCCAATGGTGTTGACCGCCAATTGCTGCACGACGCCGGAAACGGGCGCATACAGGCGGCTTTGCGCCTCCTTCTGGCGCGCTTTGGCGAACTCCTGGCGCACGCCGTTGAGGCGCTTCTCGTTTTCCTCCAGTTCCTTGGTCAACTCCTGCAAAAAGCCTTAGCGCCGCTGCTCCATGCGCCGGTTGAGCGCCTCGATGGCCGCCTCGATCTCGGGCAAGCGGCCCTCTTCCTGCGCCAGCTCCGCCCGCTGCTCATACAGTAACTGCGCCCGCTCCAGATAGCTGGCGCGCGAGGCCGAGCCAGTTTTGGTCAGGTCGTTCAGCATGGTGGCGCGTTCATCCATCACAGCGACGAGTTTGCGGCGCTCCTCGGTCGTCGCGCCGGTGCGCTTCAACTCGGCACGCTTTTCATCGATATCTGCGGCGATGCTGCGGCGCGTTAGGGAAAAACTTGCAGTCGAGCTTTGGCGGCGTCACCGCGCCCACCTCATAGCCCTGCCGCACCATCGCCGTTTTCTCTTCTTCGATCTTGCTGTTCAGGCTGCGCATCGCACAAAAACGCGCGGCCTTTTCGCCGAGGCTGGCGATGTCGGTGTCGAGCGGTGTGCATTGGTAAGCCGCCTGCGCAACTCCCGGCAATACAAAACTCAGAATCAAAAATAAACGCAACATTTCACGCCCCTCGCCTGTTTTTTCCCTCATAGGCAATGGCGGGGCGGCGCGCAAGCCTCCCGCGGCTCTCGACATTGACGCGGATGGCGCGCTAGTGAAGTCCGAAGCGGCGGCGTTTAGGGAGGCTGGCATGACGATGGATCGCAGAAGCTTTTTCGCGGGCGGCGCCGGTTTGGGCATGGGGACAGCGGCGATGCTGGCGGGGCCGCAGACGCAAGCCACTCCCATCGCGCCCGCCATGATGGGGCACAGCGTGCTCGACTTCGGCGTCGAGGCGAACACGGAGACCGATCAGTCGCCCGCCCTGCAACGCGCCCTCAACGAGATCGCCGCCAGCGGCCACCCCGCCTTCCTGCCGCCCGGCGTTTATCAAACGGGCAATGTCACTTTACCTCAGCAATGTCATCTTCACGGCGTAGCACGAGAAACAACTCTTATATTTAATGGAGCCTGGTTGTTCGCTTCAAACAGTCCCTATAATGTTGTCAGCCTAGACGGTCTCAGTTTTATGCACGATGCAAAAGTACACCACCGTAAGAACGACTTTGGTTTGAAGCATTATCCAATAATTACGGTTAACGGAGGCCAATTAAAAGTCCAGAATTGTTTATTTAAAGATCTGGTTGGCTCCGGTTTGGCACCGAGAGGTTCATCAGTAAACATATTAAATAGCACTTTTGAGTCGATAGGTTTTTCAGCAATTTTTGCAGACAACGTAAGAGACAGCACGATCAGTGGGTGCATATTCAATAAATGCTGGGCAGGAGTAATTCTGACCGCTTCGGCTGAGAAAGCTGGATCGATTATTGCTAACAGCCATTTTAACGATTGTGACCAGATTGGCATTCAAGTGCAAGGACGCGCCATTGTAACGGCGAACTTAATCAAAGACTGCAAGAAGTACGGCTTGAAGCTCGGCGATCCGAAGGGGACGAGCCACATCCTCGCATCGCAGAATAGCATCACCAATTGCCGGGTTGGCATCGCGTGCGAGGCGGAGGGGGATTACATTTTCGCCACGCTGAACATGATCCAGGGCGCGAAGGACGGGGCCATCCGCGCCATCGCCGACGGCAAGCTAGTCGGCCCCGACCTCAGCCAGCGCAGTTCTGAGAGCTACCGCAACCTCGCTATCGTCGGCAACGTTGCGCTTTAGCGGTCTGGCATCCTCTCTCTCCGTCATCGCCGGGCTCGACCCGGCGATGACGGAGGCATAGTGCGCTGCGTTGTCCTGAAGGCTGGATGGCCCCGGGTCAGGCCCGGCCATGACGAGCACGGCGCGTGGGTTGAGCGTCGTCCAAATCGCGGACGGTCGGCATCTTGCCAAGACTCAATCGCCGTGCCAGCTATTAAGGTGTTCGTCATGCTCGGACTTGATCCGGGCATCCAGACAATAATACCGGCGCCTAGGCATGGATTGCCGGGTCAAGCCCGGCAATGACGGAGTACTTCATGGCGGGACTTGGCGATCTTTTTGCGCGCAAACAGCCAGAGCCGGAACAGCCTAAGGCGCTCAAACCCGGCGCGCCTGCGCCCGAGGCGAAGGCAAAGCGTGGCGCCAATGCCGCCGAAGACGCCTATATGGCCGACAGCATCGAGGTGCTGGAGGGGCTGGAGCCGGTGCGCCGCCGCCCGGGCATGTATATCGGCGGCACCGACGAGAAGGCGTTGCACCACCTGTTCGCCGAGGTGATAGACAACTCGATGGACGAGGCGGTGGCCGGGCATGCGACGTGGATCGACGTGTCGATGGACGCGGAGGGCGCGATCACAGTGGGCGACAACGGGCGCGGCATCCCGGTCGATCCGCACCCGAAATATCCCGGCAAATCGGCGCTCGAAGTCATCATGACGACGCTGCACTCGGGCGGCAAGTTCGACAGCAAGGTTTACTCCACGTCGGGCGGCCTGCATGGCGTGGGCGTTTCGGTCGTCAACGCCCTTTCGGAGATGCTGGAGGTCGAGGTGGCGCGCGGCCAGCGGCTTTACCGTCAGACGTTTTCGCGCGGGCTGCCGCAAACCAAACTGGAGGACATGGGCGCGGTGAAGAATCGGCGCGGCACCCGGCTGCGCTTTCTGCCTGACGCGCAGATTTTCACTAGCGGCTCGCAGTTTAAACCGGCGCGCATTTTCAAGATGGCGCGGGCGAAAGCGTACCTCTTTGGCGGCGTGGAAATCCGCTGGAGTTGCGCGCCTGAGCTTCTGCGCGGCGACGAGACGCCGGAGAAGGCCGTTTTTCATTTCCCGGGCGGGCTGAAAGACTTCCTGAAAGATCGCATCAACGGCCACGAGATGGTGGCGAAGGACGTGTTTGCGGGCAAGGTAAGCCGTGAGGGCGGGCATGGCTCGGTCGAATGGGCCATCGCGTGGCTGGCGCTGGAGGACGGCTTTCTCAACACCTATTGCAACACCGTGCCGACGCCCGAGGGCGGCACCCACGAGGCCGGTTTGCGCGCCGCGCTGACCAAGGGGCTGAAGGCCTATGGCGAGTTAACCAACAACAAGCGCGCCGCCCAGATCACGCCCGAGGACGTGCTGGTGTCCATGGGCGCGATGATGTCGGTGTTCATCCGCGAGCCGGAGTTTCAGGGCCAGACCAAGGACAAGCTGTCGAGCCAGGAGGCGACGCGCATCGTGGAAACCTGCATGCGCGATGAGTTCGACCACTGGCTCACCGCCTCGCCGATGAGCGCCACGCGGCTGCTCGACTGGGTGATCGACCGCGCCGAGGAGCGCCTGCGCCGCCGCAAGGAGAAGGAGGTTAACCGCAAATCCGCCACGCGCAAGCTGCGGCTGCCCGGCAAGCTTGCCGACTGCTCATCGGATGCGAAGGAGGGCACCGAAATTTTCATCGTCGAGGGCGACTCGGCCGGCGGCTCGGCCAAGCAGGCGCGCGACCGAGCGACGCAGGCCATCCTGCCCTTGCGCGGCAAGATCCTGAACGTGGCGAGCGCCAGTCGCGACAAGCTGGGCGCCAACCAGCTTATCGCCGACCTCGTGCTGGCGCTAGGCGCGGGCACCGGCAAGGCCTATCGCGACGAGGATTTGCGCTACGAACGCGTCATCATCATGTGCGACGCGGACGTGGACGGCGCGCACATCGCCTCGCTGCTCATCACGTTTTTCTTCACGCAGATGCGCCCGCTCATCGACAACGGGCATTTATTCCTCGCCGTGCCGCCGCTGTACAAGCTGACGCAGGGCGCGAAAACGCTCTATGCGCGCGACGACGCACACAAGGACGAACTGCTGGCGAGCAGCTTTTCAGGCCGCGGCAAGGTGGAGATCGGCCGCTTCAAGGGCCTCGGCGAGATGAACGCCCCGCAGCTCAAGGAGACGACGATGGATCGCCGCAAGCGCACGCTGCTGCGCGTCGACATCGCCGAGGGCGCCGAGGCCGGCACCGCGGACATCGTGGAGCAGCTCATGGGCGCGAAGCCCGAGTCACGCTTCCGTTTCATCCAGGAACGCGCGGAGTTCGCGCACGAAGACGCGCTGGATATTTAGCTAAAAAAAGCGGTCAACTTTTGGCTGACCGCTCCGACAAATCAGACAAGATTACTTCTTGCCTTTGTTGTCTTTTTTGATCGTTTCAACGGTGGCCGTATTACGCCGCCGTTTTGCTTCTTCAACAGGAATGATACGCCCCGTTTTAGCATCACGACCAATCTGCTGCTTTACCATGGCTACTTCCTTTCTCGGGCGTAGCCCGCTAAATACAGAGCCTTGAGACGCATTACGCCCCAACAGGTTGATTTGATTCGTGCTCGCGGTCAATCTGACCTCAGGAATTTGCGACTGGGGGACTCGGAGGAGACCGAGAATTCTGTCTGGGTCGCGGTCGATGATGAGCAGGTAGGCGCGGACGCCGCCAAGTGGGCGGGCGCGGCCTTGTTCCCACTCGCGAATTTGGTTCACAGTAAAGCCGAAGAGCGCGGCGAAATCATCCTGCGTCAGCTTCAGCTTGGTGCGGATCGCCTTCACGTCAATCTCAGCGGGGATGAACAGCTTGGCAGGCGCCGCATCGCCGCGCGCAATGGTAAGAGCTTCGTCCAGTCCCTCCTTAATCTTCTCAAATGCTGTTTTTCGCGACATCACGCACCTTTCTTCGTCACCTCCGCGATCCTTGCGCGGTACTCGTCAACAATCGCCTTCGTGACTTGTTTGAGGCCGATTGCTTCCGCTTTAGATATGTTCGATTTCTCCCCTTTGGAGAACACCGTTAGAAGGAAAACTGGTATAGCTTCGCCGGAATAAAAGGTAACGACGCGATATCCGCCGCTCTTACCTTTGCCGTGACCGGCGATGCGCAGCTTTCTGCAGCCGCCCGTTCCTTGCAATTCAACGCCCGCCATCGGGTTCTCAGCCAGAAAGCTGATGAGATTGCTAATCTCAGCATCTGTCATCCCAGCGTCCGCCGCGGCTCTTGTGAATGCGTGAGTTTGCGCGACGGCATGCATGATTATAGATACGTAAGTTACATATAGCTTGCAAGATTAAGACAGCGCTAATAGATTAATTCAGCGGCGTCACGGCCTTCGGCGGCTCGTTCTTCGGGCGCTTCGGCTCGGGCGTATCCGAGAAGCTGTTGAACACGAGGTCGGGGCTGGTCGTGTTATGCTGCGACGGGCTGAGGCGGCCGGCCCAGATGTCGGTGGCGGTTGCGCGGTCAAAGCGCATGATGTTGTCCTCGCGCCAGGCGTTCGCGCCCCGCTCACGCACCGCGATGCGCGCCACGTCGTTGTTGAACTCGGTGATATACATCGAGCGCATCATGGCGAATGGCAGTCCCTCGACGCCCTTGTCGAACGCCACGTCAAGCGCCATCCGGTCGGGCGAGATCGTCACTATCTGCACGGTCGCCGCGCCGCCGCGCTCGAAGCTGGTGGTGAAGATGCGCGATTTCACGTCGAACGCAACCTCCTTCAGCTTCACCAGCGGGCGCCCGTCCACCTCCACCGGGCCGATCAGCAGCGACGAGCCGTAAGCCGTGTTGCGGAACCCCTTGGGCGACATCGGGCGCGGGCGCCAGTAGCCGTCCTGCGGGTAGAGCACGAGCACTTCCTCGGAGCCATCGCTGCGCAGCACCCACACCTGCAGCATGTGGATATCCTTGAAGGTCTTGTCGCCAATGCGCACGACGGCGGTCGATGGCCGCCAGAACGTGCCGAAGGTGTAGCCGATCACCCAGAGGTCGTCGCCATCGAGGAGAGTTTGCTTGCGCGGCGGTGTTGGGGCTTTGTAGGCCGGATCGTCGGCCAGATCACACGCCGTCCAGTCCGCCTCGAAATTGTCGCGCATCCCGACGCTGAGGTAAACCGGATGCGCTGCCTCGATGCGGAAGCTGCGCACCGCCGGGTTGGCGAACGATAGCGCCACATTGTCCTTCTCCGCGCACAGCACAGGCTCGCTCTCGTTCTTCACCTCGACAGCAAGGCCATCGAGCGACGCCGCCCGAGCCGGGGCAACCGCCCATGCAAATGTCAAAACCAAAAGCGCGCAGAAAACCCGCATCGAGAGCCCCCGTAACAAGTCGCCTGCAGCGGAGATACGGGGAAGTTTTTGAAAACGCAAATGATCTTAAGAACGCTTAGAACCAGCGGGGTATTTTGCGCATATAGGCCACATAGGTCTCGCCAAACCGCCGCTTGAGATAAGCCTCTTCGCGCGCGACCGCGAAATAGCGGATATAGCCAATGAAAGCGGGTAAAAGAATAAACGACCACACGCTGCCCAACAGAGCCGCAAAGCCAGCGTATATGAGGATCAGTCCGAGATACATTGGATTGCGGCTATATTTGTACAGCCCGGTCTTCACCAGCGCAGCGTTTGGCCTGTCGGGCATCACCGTGGTGCCCGCGTGGACGAAACCACGCATCGCGCTGGAGGCGATGAACACTCCCGACGCGCCGAAAATAACGCCCGCTAGAAGCCCGTCGGCGCCCCACGCGAACAGCCCGCCGCCAACTGGCGCAAACCATTGCAAAGCCACGCCAAGCGCGAGAAGGGCGATGAGTACGATAGGCGGCTTGACGGGAACAGCAGGTCTGTCGTCTGGGTTTGCCGGTAAAACCATAGTCTGAACCTTTATAATGTATGTTAGACGATCACGTGTTAGTAACCTGCAGTTTCCGCCACGCAATTGACACGACCTGCTTAGACGGTGCTGGCGCAGTAGTGATATAAATAGCGATACAAGGGAGAATTCACAGTGCGGACAGCCTTCTTATCATTCATTGCAGGCAGTGTTCTGCTCGCTGGCGCTGCCATAGGCCAGAACGCATCTGCTATTGTGGAAGGCATTCCCGCAAATGTGACCGAGGTGACGACAGGCGGTGCCTGGACGAGCGGCGACCAGACGGGGGCGTTCCGCGTCATCGTTATAACGGGCGGCGATGCAGAGCCGCAGGTCAGCGTTTATGTGCAACTTGTGAGCTTCGCCAAAACCGGAGCGGTTGCCTCGATTTTGAAAACAACCAGCGTCAAGGAAGTAACCGATCGCAAACTACAGAATGCTTTCGTCAATTTCGATGCGGAAAGCGAAAACAAGGCGACGCTTATCATCACATCTTATGACGCCGCAAAAGATGCGGACAATTCCATCTATGCGGAAGTGACCGCCGACGGTTCGTATAAAATTATCGAACCGCCTAAGGAAGAAATCGCCGCACCTGCAAAAAAGTAACTCTAAATCGTAAAAAACCTCCAATATTCAGAGATTCGGCTTTATTAACTCCAGCGGGGCGTTGCAAGTTGCGGCGTCTGCGCTAAATATTATCATAACTGCAGCGGACGAGCGCTCACTGTTGCCAAATATTCACAATCGAAGACTAAATAAAATCCCGAGGGTATTCCTCGTGTGGATTACTAGCTTTTGATCGACTGTGCGGCCTTACCTCGTATAAACAAAGCGAAGCGCGTCGATATCGACTGGCGGCATTCGACTTACAAACCGGACAATAATGAATTTTACAGATCTTGGACTGAGCCAGAAGGTTCTGGCGGCCATCACGGCCGCTGGCTATAGGGAACCGACTCCAATACAAGCGCAGGCGATACCCGCCGCGAACGAAGGACGCGATGTGATCGGCATCGCGCAGACGGGCACAGGTAAAACTGCCTCCTTTGTACTGCCCATGCTCACCCGGCTCGAAATGGGCCGCGCCCGCGCCCGCATGCCGCGCTCACTCATTCTGGAGCCGACGCGCGAACTTGCCGCGCAGGTTGCGCAAAGCTTTGAAGTGCTGGGCGCCGAGCATAAACTGAACGTGGCCCTGATTATCGGCGGCGTCTCGTTTGAGGATCAAGATCGCAAGCTTGATCGTGGCGCGGATGTGCTGATTGCAACGCCTGGTCGCTTGCTCGACCATTTCCAGCGCGGTAAGTTACTGCTGACGGCGGTGGAGGTGCTGGTCATCGACGAAGCCGACCGGATGCTCGACATGGGTTTCATCCCGGACATAGAGAAAATCTGCAAAATGCTGCCCCTGACACGGCAAACGCTATTTTTCTCCGCCACCATGCCGCCGGAAATCCGCAAACTTACTGATGGATTTCTGAAAGACCCAGTTCGCATTTCAGTCGCCCCTCAAAGCAGCGCCGCAAAAACCATCGTCCAGAAACTGAAATTTGCGCCTGCGGAGAGCAAAGCCAAGCGCGAGGCGCTTCGTGACCTTATGCGCGGGCAAACGGTTAAAAACGCGATAATCTTTTGTAATCGCAAGCGCGATGTAGATATCGTTTTTAAATCCCTGACGAAGCACGGTTTTAATGTCGGTGCGCTGCACGGCGATATGGATCAGCGGGCGCGCACCGCCACGCTCGACGGTTTCCGTAGCGGCAGCATCACTTTCCTCGCGGCGAGCGATGTAGCGGCGCGTGGCCTCGATATTCCAGACGTGAGCCATGTGTTTAACTTCGACGTGCCAATCAGTCCTGAAGATTATATCCACCGCATTGGACGCACTGGCCGCGCCGGGCGCGAGGGCTTTGCGGCGATGATCGTAACTCCAGAGGATATCGAGGCGCTAGCAGGCATTGAAAAGCTCATGAGCGAGAAAATCGAGTGGATTGGCGGCGAGCCAGATGCCGATTTGATGGTTGTGGAACGTTCATCGCGCCGCAGGGGCCGTGGCGGCAAAACGCGCGGCGGACGCAGCGAGGACAAGCGGCCAGCGCGCGCGGCGCCAGCGCCGACTGCTCCGGCCGCCCGCAAAACAGAGGAACGTCCTGCGGCGTCGAGGCCACGTCCAACCCGCGAAGCATTCCGCGATAAGGAACTGCCAGCGCCGCGCCCAGATGCGCCCCACCCAACTGCAATGCGGCCGCGTGAAACGCGCGAACCCGAACATGCTGTGATCGGCCTCGGCGACCATGTGCCTGCGTTCATGAAACAACCAGTGCGTGTCGGTAAGTAGCGCCTATTTTTTGGAGCGGTACGCGGCGGATAAAGCTGTCTCCGCCCAGTGCTTCATTTCGTCGGCATCATCGAACAACCATCAGGCGCGCGCCAATACGACATCTTTATCGGCTTGGCCTTGCCCTCAGAGGTGAACGGCTCCATGCCCTCCGCCTGAAAAGCCGCTTCTGTTTGTTTATCCGCCTTAAATATAGCATTTCATAGGCAATCAGCGCAAACAACAAGCCATTACAGTAGACGCCCGCGCCCCCGAACATCAGGCGAATGCTGATTGCGCCGATGCATTCACGCTGTTCTTTAATGAAATCGCAATATTCAGGACTAATGGCCATAGCAAATGCCCGTTAGTGCGATGCCTCGAACGCGGCTCCGATAGCCGGGGTTATGGCGACGGACTCGCCGCAGCCACATGCGCTTGTCTGGTTCGGATTGTTGAATACGAACGTCGAGGACATTTTCTCGACTTTGTAATCCATCTGCGTGCCGAGCAGGAACAGCACGGCTTGAGGCTCGACAAACACCGTTACGCCCTTGTCTTCCACAACCTCATCGGCCGGGTTCGCGGCGTCGGCATATGACATGGTGTACTCCATGCCCGCGCAGCCGCCCTTTTTCACTCCGAGGCGCACGCCTGCGATTGGCGTCTCCGAGCGCGACATGATCGCCTTCACCCGCTCCGCCGCCGCATCGGTTATCGAGATAATCTGCATTCTGGCTCTGGCCATTTTCGTCTTCCTTCAGCACCTTAGCGCCCGTCAAAACATGTTCATCGCGATTTTGGCTTCGTCCGACATTCGGCCCATATCCCATGGCGGCGTGAACACCAAATTGACTTTTACGCCGGACACACCTTCCACAGCCCCAACCGCATTCTCTACCCAACCAGGCATTTCGCCTGCCACAGGACAGCCAGGCGAGGTAAGCGTCATATCAATGGTCACCATTTTATTGTCGTCAACATCGATCCGGTAAATCAGGCCGAGTTCGTAAATGTCGGATGGGATTTCCGGATCATAAACGCTTTTCAAAGCCGCAATGATGCCGCCGCTCAAGCGTTCGAGCTCCTCCGGGTCAATGCAGGAGGGCGTGCTTTCCGCTATCGTTGGTTCGTCGCTCATCATAACCTCTTAAGCTAAGATATCATGCACCTTTATCAAGGCGTCCGCCAGCGCATCCACCTCATCAATGGTGTTGTACATCGCAAAACTCGCCCGGCACGTGGCGGTTACGCCGAAACGGGCGAGCAGCGGCTCCGTGCAGTGCATCCCGGCGCGGATGGCGATGCCCCGCCGATCAATGATGGTGGAAACATCATGGGGGTGCGCGCCCTCGATGTTGAACGACACGATGGCGCCCTTGTCCGGCGCCGTGCCGAAAATGCGAAGGCTGTTGATTTGCGTTAACCGCTGATGCGCATAATCGCGCAGCGTGTCCTCATGCGCTTTGATGGTATCGCGGCCCACTTCCATCATGTATTCAAGGGCCGCGCCGAGGCCTATCGCCTCAACAATAGCGGGCGTACCAGCCTCGAACTTGTTCGGCGCCGGAGCGTAGGTTATGCGGTCGGTGGCCACGGAACCGATCATTTCGCCGCCGCCCTGATATGGTGGCATGGCCTCCAGGTGCTCGGACCTCGCCCAAAGCACGCCAATGCCCGACGGGCCGTAGGTTTTGTGCCCAGTGAACACATAAAAATCGCAGCCGATGTCCTGCACGTCCACGGTCAAATGCACCGCGCTCTGACTGCCATCCACCAGCACGGGGATGCCGCGAGCGTGAGCGATGCGGCACACCTCCTTCACCGGAACAACGGTGCCGAGCGCATTGGACATCTGCGTGATGGCGACCATCTTTGTGCGCGGGGTTAGCGCCGCCTCGAAATCCTTGATGCGGAATGCGCCTTCGTCTGTCACTGGAACCCACACCAGTTTCGCGCCACGCCGCTCGCGGTGGAAATGCCACGGCACGATGTTGGAGTGGTGCTCCATGATAGTGAGAACAATCTCGTCGCCCTCGCCGATGACCATGCCGCCGAAGCTTTGCGCCACCAGGTTGATGGCCTCCGTCGCGTTGCGTGTGAAAATGATTTCGTCCGGCGTCGGCGCATTGAGAAATTTCGCCACGGTTTTGCGGGCGCGCTCATAATTGTCCGTGGCCGTGTTGGAGAGGTAGTGCAGCCCGCGATGCACGTTCGCGTATTCCTCGGCATAGGCGCGCTGAATCGCGTCCAGCACCTGACGCGGTTTCTGCGCCGACGCGGCGTTATCGAGGTACACCAACGGTTTACCATACACCTCACGCGACAGTATCGGAAAATCCGCGCGGATCGCCGCCACATCCAGGCGCGCGGCCGTTTTGATAGTCATGTCATTCATTCAAAGCTCTCCTGCGCCCGCGCGATTTGAAAGGGCCGCAATCGTTATACGCGCGCTTACTGAATCCAGTCCTGACATTTCTGCACTTCAGAGTCGCCCCAAGGCATGATGGCCACCGTAGAAGTGGAGTTCTGCGGGCTACCCTCAATGAGTTTATCGGTGTATATCAGGTAAACCAGCACATTGCGTTTCGGATCGCAGCCGCGCACGATCTGCACTTTTTTGAAAAAGATCGAGCGGCGCTGCTGGAATGCCTCCTCGCCCTGCACAAACTTCTTTTTGAATTCTATGGGGCCAATTTGCCGGCAAGCAAGCGAGACATCCGATAACTCTTCGGTTAGCCCAAGCCAGCCCAACCAGCCGCCTTTTTCCGGCAGCGTGAAATGGCAGGCGACGCCGTCCACATCTGGATCGTCAATCGCGTAAGTCGCCAGCTTGTGGTCCGGTGACAAAAACTTCCAGACCGTGGTTTTCTTGAAAATCAGGTCTGGGTCGTCGTTCGCAAAGCACGGCGATGCTAGCGCGAGCAATGCGGCGATAACAGCGGGAAAACGAAGCGGCATGATCAACCTCTGAAGATGGATATGAAGCACGTTGCGGTAAAGCGCAAGCCGCAGCCGCCAGTAACAAATGCGTGGCAGATCGCGTTCCATCGCGCGTGCAGCAAGTTTAGCGCGGTGTTGACTATAGGAAATGATGCAGCGATGGTTTATTCTAGGTAAGCGTCATTAAGCCTCAATAAGGGGTAAGCGCGAAGGAGGAGCGTTATGAGTATAGCCCTTAAATCGGCGGTTTTGCTCGCCATCCTGAGCGCGTACAGCTCAAACGCGCGCGCCGACGAAAGTGAAAAGACCTGGGCGGGCCTGAAACCAGACGTATTCGGCGAGCGCGTCATTACGGATGGCGCGAGCGTCATCGAACTCGAAGCGCCCATTCGCGCCGAAGACGCGGCGCTAACGCCTATCGATATCATCGCAAAGGCTCCGCAAACGCCCGAGAAATACATCAAAACCATTACGCTTATCGTGGATGAAAACCCCGCGCCGGTGGTCGCCGCTTTCACATTTGGCCCCGTTGCCGCAAGCGCCTCATTGTCTACGCGCGTTCGCGTCGATAGTTACACCTACATTCGCGTCATAGCGGAAATGAACGACGGCTCTCTGCATATGGTGAAAAAATATGTCAAAGCCTCGGGTGGATGCTCGGCGCCCGCCAGTAAGGACGCGGACAAAGCCATCGCCGAAATGGGCAAGATGAAGCTGCGCCAGTTCGCCGTTAAGGCAGGCGACGCTGCGCGCGAGGCGCAAATCATGATCCGGCACCCGAATTACTCCGGACTTCAGATGGATCAGATCAAACGCACATACACGCCCGCGCATTTCGTACGTGATCTCGAAGTGCGGCGCGGGGGCGATCTCATCTTCAAGATGGAAGGTGGCATTTCGCTGAGCGAAGATCCCAATATCCGATTTAGCTTTACCGGCGCGTCTGGCGATATCAAAGTCACCGCAAAGGATACCGAAAACCAGATTTTTGAGCAAAGCTGGCCTATCGCTGCAGCCGGTTCTTAAGCTTCATCGCTTTCTTTTCTGGCGCGCTCCAGCGACAGAAGCGCGCGTTTGCGCTTGATGCCCCAGCGATAGCCGGTCAATGCTCCGTTTGCGCCAACAACGCGGTGGCAGGGAATGAGAACGGCGATTTGGTTCTGAGCGCAGGCGCTTGCCACGGCCCGCACGGCTTTTGGGCGACCAAGGCGCGCGGCGACAGCCTTATAGCTTTCTGTCTCCCCGGCGGGGATTTCACGCAGCGCTTGCCATACAAGACGCTGGAAAGCCGTACATTGTATATCCAATGGCAGAGCGGTTGCTTCGACAGGATTATGCATTTGAGAAATGGCGCGGGCGGCCCACTCTTTCATCTTTCCAGATTGCCGGAGGATCGCTTTTGGAAAGCGCTCTTTAAGCTCGCGGCTAAGCGTTTCCGCGTCGTCGCCAAGCATTATCGAACAGATGCCGCGCGGAGTTCGAGCGATCAGCGTCATCCCGCAAGGGCCGTCCGTAACCGCGTATTCAATAGTCTGCCCGTCTCCGCCCTTGCGATAGTTGGTTGCTGTCATTCCGAGCGTGGCGTCCGCCGCTTCGTAAAAGCGGCTCGACGACGAATAACCGGCGCCATAAATCGCCTTTGTTACGGTGGGCTGCGCGGTAAGCTGCTCGCCCATGCGTTTAGCGCGCGCGGTGACGGCGTAGGCTTTTGGCGTGACGCCTATAATCTGCTTGAACAAGCGGTGAAAATGGTGGGGACTTAGTCCGCTTTGCGCTGATAGCGCATGAAGGCTAACGCCGTCTTCCGCACCCTCGATATGGCGGCAGGCTAGCACAATTATTTCCCGCTGACGCTGGAGCGCAGGCGCCTCGTCCGGTTTGCAGCGCTTACAGGCGCGAAAGCCTGCGGTCTCCGCCTCCTCGCGAGTTCGGAAAAAACGAATGTTTTTGCGCAGCGGTTGGCGTGCGGAGCAGTTCGGGCGGCAGTAAATCCCGGTGGTTGCAACAGCAGTGTAGAACTGCCCATCGAAACGTGCGTCGCGGCTGCGTATGGCTTCCCAGCAGACATCATCGTTAAGGTCTATCGAGGCGTCCATGAAAGGCTCCGGCGTGTTCAGACAAAAAGCTTGAACACCTTAGTGCAGCGTTCACTGCGCGCCACCCCGCCGCTTGCTTTCAAATTCGATAAATCACCAGCTCAAACGGGCCTGCGCCGCGATGGGGCGGAATGGCAGCGGCGCGAAAAGCGTTTCAAGCGCCCCGGCGGTCAGACCGTCGCTGGAGCCTTTGACATGAACACCGCTGGCGACGAATACCGAGTCGATGCCGTGATTTGCAGCCCCGCGTATGTCCGTGTTCACACCGTCGCCGATGGCTAGCACTTTGGCTTTTTCGGGGACAGCGTCACTGGCAGCGATGTTTTTGAACGCAAGGTCGTAGATGGGCGCATAGGGTTTGCCTGCATAGGCGACCTTTCCGCCCATCTCCTCGTAAAGCGCCGCGAGTGCGCCTGCGCAATAGATCACATGCCCGCCCCGCTCGACCGTCAAATCCGGGTTGGCGCACAGCATCGGGACATTGCGAGCCACTAGCGCCTTGAACCGCTCGCGATAATCCTCAGGCGTTTCGGTGTCGTCTTGGAATGGCCCCGAGTTGAGGATAAACTCAGCGTCCTGCGGTTCGACGCGGCGCAGATCGAGGCCGTCGAGCATGGGCTTGTCGCGATCTGGCCCCAGATGGAAAACGGCTTGCCCCGCACGTTCACGCATCAGCGTCACCGTCACGTCGCCAGATGTGGCGATCGCATCGTGCACGCCGTGAATGCCCATTGCTGTTAGCTGCGCTTCAATAAAATCGGTTGGGCGCGGGGCGTTGGTGATGAGCAAAACCTTGCCGCCTCCAGCGCGGAATAACTGGCATGCCGCCACCGCCGCTGGAAACACCGTTACCCCGTTGTGGATGACGCCCCAGATATCGCATAGCCATACGTCATAATTGCCCGCAAGAGCCGCGATGCCCGGTAGGATCGGTATTGGCGATGACGGGTTCATGTGCGCTCTTTATTCTCCGGCTTATTCGCCGGTCTCCTTTGCAGCCAGCGCCACGCGCAATAATACCGGCACTTGCAAAGCCCAGGCCGGTATTGCAGCGCTTTCAGGCAGTTTAGCGGCGGATGCCGAGGCGTTCGATCAGCGTGCGGTAGCGCGCGTCATCTTTCGACTTCACATAATCGAGCAACCGGCGGCGCTGACTGACCATTTTCAGGAGGCCACGGCGCGAGTGATTGTCTTTTTTGTGGGTTTTGAAATGCTCCGTAAGCGTCAGAATGCGAGATGTAAGGATCGCAACCTGTACTTCCGGCGAGCCAGTGTCAGTTCCGTTGATGGCATACTCTTTAATAAGCGCTTCCTTGCGCTCCGGCGTGATCGACATCGTCATCTCCTTTGGTTGGGATGGGTTGGGCCAACGCCGGGATGTCGTCCAGCGCGGTCATGAAGCAATGCTGATATGGTACTTGGCCGAATATCGCAAGCGGTTTGGCGAATTTAGATATTGAACACGCGCAAGGGGTGCATTTCGCCTTTTTCGACTTCGCCGATGGCGACTAGGACGCCGTCAGAGAGGGCGTAGATGCTGCCACTCAGGACGGGAGCGGATTGGCCTCGCAGCAAAATGGCGTGGCCGCGCCGCAGGGTTTGCGCGTCATTGCGGCTGACGGAGAGATGCGGGATGCCGTCGAGCGCCGCCTCGACAGGCGAGATGAAGCGGTCAAGCAGCGTATCGCCTTCGGCCACGGCGGCCTCGATCTGGTCGAGCGTTATGGACGCATCCTCTTGGAAGGCGCCGACGCGTGTGCGCCGCAACGCCGCGATGTGGCCGAGGCAGCCAAGCGCTTCGCCCATATCGCGCGCGATGGAGCGCACATAGGTGCCTTTGCCGCAATCCGCCTCAAAAACGCAGGTGTCGGCGTCCGGCGTCTCAACCACGCGTAGCGACATCACGTTTACGGGGCGCTCTTGAAGCTCGAACACCTCGCCGTCGCGCGCCAGATCGTAAGCGCGCTCGCCCTGCACCTTGATCGCGGAGTAGCGCGGCGGCGTCTGCATGATCTCGCCAGTGAAGTCGGGGAGCGTCGCCTCGATAGCCTCTCGCGTAGGGCGCTCTTCGCTGGTTTTGATCGGCTGCCCGTCCGCGTCGTCCGTATCGGTCGCCACGCCCCAGCGCACGGTGAAGCGGTAGCTTTTCGAGCTATCCACCACATGCGCGACGGTTTTGGTCGCCTCGCCGAACGCGATGGGCAAGATGCCGGTCGCCAGAGGGTCGAGAATGCCCGCCATGCCCGCCTTTTGCGGGTTGAAAAAGCGCTTAACTCGGTTTAAAGACTGATTAGAGATCAGCCCCTGCGGCTTGTCCAGAATGAGCCAGCCATTGAGCTTCCGGCCGCGCGGTTTAGCCATTTAAGTTTCCTGTAGGTGATGCGGGCTGTTATTGCAGGTCGCGGGCGACGTGCGGCGATCTGAGAATTTTCTCGACCTTCTCCGCCTGATCGAGCGTGACGTCAAGCTTGAAAGTGATCTCCGGCACATACCGCAAGTCAATACGTTTGGCTAGCGCCCCGCGTACGAATTTTTGGTTGCGCACTAGTGCGGCGAGCACCTTATCGCGCGCAGTCATGTCGAGCGGCGAGACAAACGCGGTGACCTGCCGCAAATCCGGGCTGGCCTTGACCTCCGTCACCTGGACGATCTCGCCGTCCAGTTCCGGATCGACGATCTCGGTGCGCATGAACATCTCGGCGAGCGCATGGCGGATCACTTCGCCGACACGAAGCTGTCGCTGTGATGGGCCTTTTGCGGCGGTCTGTTTAGGCATTTTCAATACTTTTTAACGGCGGTAATCCAGCGCGATTATAGCGAGCGCTGGATGGTTTCGACGCGGTAGCACTCGATAACATCGCCTTTTTTGAGGTCGTGATAGCCCTCGAACGACATGCCGCATTCCTGGCCGGTCTGCACTTCCTTCACATCGTCTTTAAAGCGCTTCAGCACCGACAGCTTGCCCTCGTGGATAACCACGCTGTCGCGGACGAGGCGGACGCTCGCGCCGCGCTCGACCTTGCCTTCGGTGATGCGGCAGCCCGCAACTTTGCCGACCTTGGTGATGTCGAACACCTCCAGGATTTCGGCGTTGCCGAGGAAGTTTTCGCGCAGCGTCGGCGAGAGCAGGCCGGACATGGCCGCTTTCACGTCGTCCACGAGATTGTAAATCACGTTGTAATAGCGGATTTCAACGCCGTCGTGCTCGGCTGCCGCGCGGGCCTGGACGTTGGCGCGCACGTTGAAGCCGATGATGATCGAGTTTGCCGTGCCCGCCAGCGAAATGTCGGACTCGGTGATGCCGCCGACGCCGGAGTGCACCACACGCGCGCCTACTTCATCCGTGCCGAGCTTGTCGAGAGCCGCTGTAATGGCCTCAACCGACCCCTGCACATCGCCCTTGATGATGAGCATGAACTCTTTTTTGCCCGCTTTCGCGAGTTGGCCCATCATCTGCTCAAGCGAGGTACGGCCCGTCGTGCCAGCCGAGCGGACGTCGCGGAGTTTCTTAACGCGGTATTCGGTCAGCTCCCGAGCGCGCGCTTCGCTCTCCACCACGGCGAACGAATCGCCCGCCTCAGGCGCACTATCGAAGCCAAGCACTTCGACAGGCACTGACGGCCCCGCTGTCGCCACGTGCTCGCCCTTGTCATCAATAAGCGCACGGACGCGGCCCCAGGCTCTGCCCGCCACCACGATCTGCCCAACCTTGAGCGTGCCGCGCTGAATAAGCACCGTGCCGACCGGCCCGCGCCCGCGCTCCAGCTTCGCCTCAATGACAACTCCTTCCGCATCGCGGTTGGGGTTAGCCTTGAGATCGAGCACCTCAGATTGCAAATGAATGGCGTCGAGCAGCTTGTCGAGATTGAGCCGTTGCTTGGCGGACACCTCTACCTCAAGCGTCTCGCCGCTCATGCTTTCGACCAAAATCTCGTGCTGCAGCAGGTCGGTGCGCACGCGCTGCGGATCGGCGTCGGGCTTGTCGATTTTGTTGATCGCGACGATCATCGGCACGCCCGCCGACTTGGCGTGGTTGATCGCCTCGATGGTTTGGGGCATCACGCCATCGTCCGCCGCGACAACAAGCACGACAATGTCAGTAACTTTGGCGCCGCGCGCGCGCATCGCGGTAAACGCGGCATGGCCCGGCGTGTCGATAAACGTGATCGGATGGCCGGCATCTGTGGTCACCTGATAGGCGCCAATGTGTTGCGTGATGCCGCCCGCCTCGCCCGAAACCACGTTGGCGTGGCGCAGAGCATCTAGCAGCGAAGTCTTTCCGTGGTCGACGTGGCCCATGATCGTTACGACAGGGGCGCGATATACCAGATCGCCTTCGTCGTCATCCTTGCCAATAAAGCCTTCCTCAACGTCCGCCTCGGACACGCGCTTGACGGTGTGGCCGAACTCGGTCGCCACCAGCTCGGCGGTGTCGAGGTCGATCACATCGTTGATTTTATGCATCTGACCCTGTTTCATCAGGAACTTGATGATGTCCACAGCGCGCTCGGCCATGCGGTTGCCGAGTTCCTGAATGGTGATGACCTCAGGCAACTGCACTTCGCGAACGATTTTCCTGCGCTCTTCCTCGATGCCGAGCGCCTGCTTTTTGGCGCGCTCCTGGCGGCGACGGAGCGAGGCAAGGCTGCGCTGGCGCTGTTCTTCATCGAATGCTGTGGTGATAGTCAGCTTGCCGCGCGGAGATTTCTCCTCCACCCGTTTCGGGGCTGGCGCAGCACGCTCAATGCGACCGCCGGGGCCTTTTTTGGCGCGATCCGGCGCGCGCGCTTCCTCTGCCTCATTGGCGATACGGCGTGCCCGCAAAGCGGCTGCGTCGAGATCAACCGGCGGTTTATTGCCAACAGGAGCGCGTGCGCCCGGGGAGGCGTCAGCGCGTGCTGGCCCACCTGATCGCGACTGCACCGGACGGCTAGTGGGTGAACCTGGGGCAACGCGGCGCGCTTCGACGGGGGCTGCTGGAGCCGCAGGCGCTTCCGCCACGGGTGCGGCAGGGGTCTCGGGTGCGGCGACATCGCCACGCGCCTTGGCCTCCTCAGCTTCCTGAACTTTAAGGCGCGCGTCCTCTTCAGCCTGTCGTAGCGCTTCCTCGTCGCGGCGTTTGTCGTCAGCCTCGCGTGCAATGCGGTCGTCGTCCTGACGCTTGCGAGCCTCGGTCAAAGCGCGGGTGCGCGCGTCCATTTCCCCACTGGAAAGCTGGTGGCCGCCGGAACCGGAGCGTCCATCGCCGCGCGATTGTGACGACCCTGCCGGTCTTGCGGTGCCGCTGCGAAATACTTTCGCGGCTGTTGGCGCCGCATCGGAAGACGGTGCGCTTTCCGCCGTTTCGCCAGGGCCTAGCACGCGCTTGCGCTTTTTCTCGACCAGAACAGGCTTTGAGCGGCCATGGCTGAAGCTTTGGCGCACCTGACCCTGCTCTATGGTGCGCTTCACATTCAGCGTCATCGTGCCTCTGGCGCCCGTCGCTTTGCCGTCCGTCTCTTTCGTCTCGCTCATACGTCTACCTGGTTCGCTTTCTCGGACTGGGGCGCCTGCACAGCTGCATCTAACGGGTTGATGCCGTTATAGACTAGCCAGCGCTGAACTTCCCTAACAAACTTGTCTGTAACGCCTGAATATTTAAGCGCTGCATGTACCACATTCTCTCGGCCCAGAGCCACGCTCAATTCAGCGATTGCGAAAGCACGGACGATAAAAACATCAGTCTTTTTCGCGGCGGCCACGGCCCGGTATTTCCTGTTGATCTTCTCGACGCCGCCGTCGCTGCCGTCAATGGCGTGCATGACTGCCTGCGCTTCCCCTCCGCCGACCATTTGGTCGACCTTGGCGAAACCGCTGACCGCCTGTCCGGCCTTGTTCCCCATAGCAAGTGACTGTAACGCGGCCCGCCGTAACAACTTTTCGGTTAGCTCTGGCAAATCTGCATCAGTTAGCGCGGCAGTTTTAAAGCCTCGGGCAAAAACCTTCCGTTTCACCGCGTCCGCAACCACACTCCGGGTCGGCGTTAGCCAGACGCCCCGCCCAGGCAACTTGCGGCGAATGTCAGGCGTTACATGATTTTCCGGATCAAGAACGAAGCGCAGCAAATTATCGTCCTCGCGCCGCTCTCGCGTGAGAGCGCACATGCGAATAGAGCCAGCCGCGTCGGTTTCCAGATCATCTTCAGGCTTCAAACGACTACGTTTCTCCACTATCGATTCAAATCGAGATGGGCTTCCTGCGCGTTTTGACCCAGCGGGTACTGGATACGCATGAGGCCGACTTATGCTTTTTCCGTCTCCGCCGCATCGTCTTCAGCCACGTCTTCCTGCTCCTCCGCAGGCTCCGGATCAGCTTCGATCCAGCCGAGGTCTATGCGCGCTGCCTTGATCATTTCTTCCGCGTCCTGACGGCTGACGTTGTGGCCATCGAGAAAGCCTTTGTGGCGCTTGTTACCGTCCGCAGTCTTCTCGCTCCAGCCAGTCAGGTCATCGGTGGCGCAACCGGCGAAGTCTTCGACCGTTTTCACGTCGTTTTCGCCAAGCGCGACTAGTATGGCGTTCGTGAGGCCCGATATTTTCAGCAAATCCTCGGAGACGCCGAGGTCGTCGCGTTTTTCGATGAGTTCGTTCTCGCGTTTGTCGAGGTGATCGCGGGCGCGGGTTTGAATTTCGTCCGCCGTGTTCTCGTCGAAACCTTCGATGTTGGCGACTTCCTGCGGCTCCACGTAAGCGATTTCCTCGACGCTTGCGAAACCCTCAGAAGCCAGTAATTGGGCGATCACCTCATCGACATCAAGGGCTTCCATGAAAAGGGTCGAGCGTTCGGTGAACTCTTTCTGGCGGCGCTCGGATTCCTCCGCCTCAGTCAGAATATCGATATCCCAGCCGGTCAGTTGTGATGCGAGCCGCACGTTTTGACCGCGACGGCCGATGGCAAGCGAAAGCTGCTCATCCGGCACCACGACCTCAATCCGCTCGCTGTCCTCGTCAAGCACCACTTTGGCGACTTCGGCCGGAGCCAGCGCGTTGACGATGAAAGTGGCGGCGTCCGGCGACCACTGGATGATGTCGATTTTTTCGCCCTGCAACTCATTTACAACGGCTTGTACGCGGCTACCGCGCATCCCTACGCACGCGCCGACCGGATCTATCGAGGCATCCTTTGAAACCACCGCAATTTTAGCGCGGCTGCCGGGGTCGCGCGCCACGGATTTGATCTCTACGATGTTGTCGTAAATCTCAGGCACTTCCATGCTGAACAGCTTGGCCATGAACTCAGGGCGCGTGCGAGACAGGAAGATTTGAGGGCCGCGCGCCTCGCGCCGCACGTCGTATAAATAAGCGCGGATGCGGTCGCCGTATTTGTAATTTTCGCGCGGCAACGCCTCGTCGCGGCGCACAACGGCCTCGGCGCGGCCCATATCGACGATGATATTGCCGTATTCCACCCGCTTGACCGTGCCGTTGACCACTTCCCCAACGCGGCCGATAAATTCGCCGTGCTGGCGGTCGCGCTCGGCCTCGCGCACTTTCTGCACGATCACTTGCTTGGCGTTTTGGGCGGCGACCCGACCAAAATCAAGAGGTGGCAACGGCTCGGCGATCTCATCGCCAACAGCCGCGCCAGGATTGCGCTTTTTGGCTTCTTTAAGCGAAATCTCGGTGGCGTCCTCGCTGACTTTCTCGACCACGATCAGTACGCGGTTCAGCCGGATTTCGCCGGTGCGGCCGTCGATCTCGGCCTTGATTTCATTTTCGCTGCCGTAGCGGGATTTCGCAGCCTTCTGAATCGCGTCCTCCATCGCCTGGATGACCAGCGACCTGTCGATGGATTTTTCGCGCGCAACCGCGTCCGCGATCTGCAGAAGTTCAAGTTTATTCGCGCTAACGCCCTGCTGCGCCATTAAGCCGTCTCCATGTTCTTCGTCTTCTAATCAGCGCAAAAAAAGCGCTTAGATTTATTTATCGCTGTCCGGCACCGTAGCTTCACCTTCGTCGCTTTGTTCGTCCTCCGCCTCAAGCTCAACTTCGGGCTTACGATTTAAGGACGCCTTAATCAGATCATCCGTCACAATCAACCTTGCCTCGTGGATCATGTGCACGGGCAGGCCAATAACTTGCTGGCCTTCCATGCCGTCGATCTCGATCTTGAGGCGCGCCTCACCATTTTCATAACCATCGACGATGCCGCGAAACCGGCGACGCCCTGCAAGCATTTCCCGCAACTCAATTTTTGCCTCGAAACCCGCCCAATCCTCGAAATCGGAGGGACGCACGAGCGGCCTGTCGATGCCCGGAGACGAAACCTCCAGAAAATAACCGCCCGGCATCGGGTCATGCACGTCCAATAGCGGCGACAGGCGACGGCTAATAAGGGTGCAATCCTCAATCGCGAACCCGCCGCCCTCCTTGTCAGCCATGATCTGCACTGTCGTTCCATCGCGGGCCGACACTTTAACCCGCACAAGCCGGTAGCCTAGTTCTGCTATAACAGGCTCCGCGAGCGCTGCGATGCCAGCCGCCAAACCGTCCTCGCGCACGAAGCGCGCGTTTTTACCGTTTGATTCGTCAATCGTCATGTGCTTGCAGAACCGGCCAATGAAAAAAGAGCGGGTTCGGAGGAACCCACTCTGGTCAATTAGATATGATCACGAGCATCGCAAACTATACGAGACTTTTTTGCCACCAGCAAGAGGCCCGTTTGCTTCAGCGATTTTATAAGCGAATAAACTCCAGATATCGGCATGCACGGCCAGCGGCAAGGGCTTTTTCCTCATAGCGCGTGACCGCCCAGTCGCGGGGGCGTAGCAATATATCCCGTTCGATGGCCGCAAAGGAGGGAACTTCGCTCATTACGCTCATCACGCCGCGAATGTACGCTTCGATATCGCTAGCGATGGTGAGCATGGCGCCGGGGCGAAGCGTGCGCTCCAGTTGCGCGATGAGATCGGGGCTGACGATGCGTCGCCCGTCATGCCGCCGCTTGGGCCAGGGGTCTGGGAACAGGATAAACGCGCGCCCCAGCGAGGCGTCAGGAAGCCACGCCATGAGCGGTCGGACATCGTTGTCAAGAACCCGCACATTCATAAGATTATGCGCGGAGACCTGGGCGATAACTTTTGCGACGCCGTTCAGGAAAGGCTCCGCGCCGATGAACCCCACGTCAGGGCGCCGCCTCGCCTGCGCGATCAAATGCTCGCCGCCGCCAAAACCGATCTCAAGCCATATATCGGTTATAGGCGCCTCGAAAAGGCTCGCCAAACCGTACGGTGGCGGCGCGCTTACGTCGATGCGAAGCTTTGGAAGGAGATCATCAAGCAATTTCTGCCTGCGAGGCGTTAACGGGCGACCTTTGCGCCGTCCGTAAAACCGCTCCTCGGTCGGCCTTTGCGGCTGATCGCCTTCGTCGTCATCGCTGCCAGCTAACGCCATGCGATTTTAAGCGAATGCGCTTTTCAATTGCTCGACCAGATCGAGCCGTTCCCACGAAAAGCCGCCGTCATTTTCAGGTTTGCGTCCGAAATGGCCATAGGCGGCAGTGCGGCGGTAGATCGGGCGGTTGAGATGGAGCGTTTCGCGGATGCCGCGCGGGCTTAAATCCATCATGTCCCACAGCGCGGATTCGAGCGCCGCGACATCAACATTCGCCCCGCCATGAAGATCGACGTAAAGCGAAAGGGGCTTCGACACACCGATGGCGTAGGAAAGCTGAATGGAGCATCGCGTCGCCAACCCGGCCGCCACAACGTTTTTCGCCAGATAACGCGCCGCGTAAGCCGCCGATCGGTCAACCTTCGTTGGGTCTTTACCGGAAAAAGCGCCGCCGCCATGTGCGGACGCGCCGCCGTAAGTATCCACGATGATCTTGCGGCCGGTCAGGCCAGCGTCACCGTCCGGACCGCCAATGACGAAGCGGCCTGTCGGATTAACGTAAAGTTTTTCCTCAGTCGGCATCCAGCCTTCGGGCAAAACGCTTTTAACATAGCCGCGGACAAACTCGCGGATTTCTTCCTGGCTTGCGCTTTCAGAGTGCTGCGTCGATACAACGACCGATTCGGCGCGCACGGGCTTACCGTTCTCGTACCTCAGCGTCACCTGGCTTTTCGCGTCTGGCCCAAACTGTGGGGCGGCGCCTGAATGGCGGGCCGTAGCCATGTCCTGTAGAATACGATGCGAGTAATAGAGTGGTGCGGGCATAAAGTCTTCGGTTTCATCGCAGGCAAAGCCGAACATAATGCCCTGATCGCCAGCGCCCTCGTCCTTCTGCGCGCTTGAATCGACTCCTACCGCGATGTCGGCCGACTGCTCGTGCACGTAGCATTGCACGTCCATTTTTTCCCAATGGAAGCCGTCCTGCTCGTATCCAATTTCGCGCACGGTGCGGCGCGCGGCGTCGATCAGGGTGTCGTGGTTTACGCTTGCGGGGCCGCGAACCTCACCTGCCAAAACAACGCGGTTGGTCGTGGCTAGCGTTTCAAGGGCGACGCGAGCATGTGGATCAGCCGCCAGATAAGCATCCACGATAGCATCTGAAATCTGGTCGCACACCTTGTCCGGATGTCCCTCGGATACGGATTCACTCGTGAATAAGTAGCTTTTTCTGGACACTGCTCAGGCTCCATGATTTATGCCGTGACGGCAAAATTTATGACTACACATTTTGGTTTGTGCAGTGCAAAAACTTGGCCCGTCAACTTCTTTTTTGAGGTTATCAGTCGGTTGGTTTGAGCGGCTGGCCGGTATCCGCCAAAGCTTCCGACGCCTCATCTGACAGCGACCGCACAAGATCAATAATCTTGCGACGAATCTTCGCATCGCTTACTTTGACAAACGCGCGGTTGAGTTCGAGACCTTCGCGTGTGTTGAGAAAATCCATCAGGAATGTTTCGGTCTTGGCCTCTGCAAAGCCTGCCTGCTGTTGAGCGCCCGGGCGAACGGGAGCATCCTCGAAAAAGAACGACATTGGCACATCCAGAATTTGCGAAAGCTGGAATAAGCGGCTGGCGCCAATCCGGTTCGTGCCTTTTTCGTATTTCTGAATTTGCTGGAATGTAAGGCTCATCTTATCGCCAAGTTTTTCTTGGCTCATCCCGATCACAAGGCGGCGCAAACGCACGCGGCTTCCAACATGGATATCGACAGGATTTGGCTTCCTGCCGTTCGACTCAAAACCTTCTTCACCACCGGCCATAGCCCGCAGCTCCGCCCCCAAAATTCCCATTTCCAACCCCATTTCGATCTACAATTATCACAATGTACACAATGCCTACTGTTTAATGTATGCAACTTTTGGTACGTATAGACCGCAACCTACCCCGTCAAGATAGACTTATCATATTCGCCTTAAAGTTTAAGTATCAAAAAGATACAAGACTACGGCACCTTTCTGGCGAAATCAGTCTAATGCACGCATAAATTTAGGTTTTGTTGATTCGCGCAACCGTTAATGGCGTTAGGAAGAGCATGAGAATAAGCAAAAACAATGGCACAAAGCCCCACTCGCTTATCTGCGAATATTCTGTATCAATCACAGTGGAGGGAAGGCTTACATCGATAACACCCTCGCTGTTTAGCGGCAGGCTCTTGGTGACGCGGCCATAGCTGTCAATGACAGCCGATATGCCCGTGTTAGCAGCCCGCACGACTGGCCGTCCTTCCTCTGCAGCCCTGACGCGCGCTTGAAGAAGATGCTGGTGAGGCCCGGATGTTGCGCCAAACCAGGCGTCGTTGGTCAGATTGAGCATCCACCTGGCCCCTGCGTCGGGCATGACCGCGCCGGGGAAGATAATCTCGTAACAGATCAATGGCGAGAACGGCGGCGCGTGGCGCGTCTGGATGGCGTTACGTGACGTTCCAGCCTCGAATCCAATCGCGTGATGAGTAAGGTGCTTTGCCCCCAGCCATTTGAAAAACCCGGGAAACGGCAGGTATTCGCCAAAAGGCACGAGGTGGTTCTTATCATAGCGCGCCTCTATTTTGGCGTCACCGGAAAGCACGAAAAGGGTATTGTAAACGCCTGTCATCGAACGCTTTCCATTGGCGTCAGTTGACGTGGTCGCGCGCTCTGCGCCGAGAATCAAAGAACCGCCTTGGGGTATCGCGGATTTGATTGCTTCTCTGGCCAATTCGTCAAAAATAGCGTCATCGGCGGCAAAAAGAAATGGCGTTGAGGACTCAGGCCAAATCACGTGGGTGAGATCCGGTGGGACGTTTTCCGAGCTAAGGCGCAAATAGCGCTCGAAAATCCACGCACGGTTTTCAGGCCTCCACTTCTCCGCCTGCGGAATGTTGCCCTGCACGATCCGCATTTTGACGCCTGGAAGCGTTGCGGATGATGCGTCAGCGAGGCGCGCCGCGCCCCAAACGCCCATGCCAATTAAAGCAATTGCCGCGATGGCTGGCGCCGCCCACCGCTTTGCAGCGCCACTTTCCAGGTCAAAAATGGCGGCCGGGCTAGCGAAGATAAAGACGGCGACGAAGGTCAACCCGTAGGCGCCAAACAGCGACGCGGACTGCAATAAGGCTTCATTGCCCACGAGTGCATACCCTAGCGAGTTCCATGGGAATCCCGTCAGGACATGGCCGCGAATCCACTCCACGGTGAAGAATGCGCACGCTAGCGTCAGGATGCGCCAGCTTCCGGGACGCCACACCAGCATGGCGAGTGCGCAGGCGACGGCGTAAAAAATCGCCAGAGCCGCAGGCACGCCCGCGACCGCCAAAGGCAAGGCCCAGAGAAATTTATCCGGTTCGACAAGAAACGCCTCGCCGATCCAGAACAACCCGGCGAGAAAATAGCCGAAGCCGAAAAACCAGCCGGTTTTAGCCGCAGCGACAAGTGATGCGCGACTAGGCCAGGTCTCTCGCTTGGAGGCGTCATGGTCGAGTAGGAGCACTAGCGCTGGCAACGTCAGGAACATGACCGGCCACGCAAAGACCGGCGCCATGCTCAGAGCGGATATACCTCCCGCCGCAAACGTAATGAGCCATCGAAGCCATTTGCCCGCGTTAGAAAACCACGCGGCGATAGGCATGTCAGCTCCTGATTTACGGGGATAAAAGACGAGTGTTACGCGGCTTGAGTTCCGCGTTTAAGTGATGCTTCTTTGACAGCAACAGCGGCGGGATTGTTTTTTTCGATAGCCTTTTTATGCGATATGGCGTGAATGCGCACCTTGCCAATGCGATGCTGGTCGAGATCGAGCACCTCAAAGTCAACGCCTGCCGGATGACGCACATGTTCGCCCGGCGCTGGCAGACGGCCAAGTATGGCAAGCACCAAACCGCCAACAGTCTCGCTTTCATCGTCGTCTTCAGGTGGGGCAAGCTCACACCCTAGATAGGCGTTGAGCGTTTCAAGAGGCGTGCGGGCGTCGACAATCAACCCATCTTCGTTTTCGACTATCAGCGGCTTCTCGATCACATCGTGTTCGTCTTCAATGTCGCCTACGAGAGGTTCGATAAGGTCTTCGATGGAAACCAAGCCGTCGATGCCGTTAAACTCATCGTAGATAAGCGCCAGATGTTTTCGCGTCGTCTGCATACGTCGCAGTAGCGCCGCGACGGGCGTAGATTGAGGCTCGAACAATATTTCCCGTTCCAGCCCGAGCGACTTTACAGATCGGGATAAATCTACGCACTGGAGATCAAGTGTCGTCGTCTCGACGTCAGGTTTCGCATCTCCGTCCACGCTTGCGGTTTGCGTCATCCAGCGGATCACATCCTTGATGTGAACCATTCCATAAGCATGATCAAGCGATCCGCGATAAACCGGCACGCGCGAGTGGCCGGCCTGCGCGAAAAGTTTTAGTAGCTCATCCAGAGACGCATTTTCATCGATGGAGAGAATATCGGCGCGGGGAACCATCACATCGTCGACGCGTAGCGTGCCGAACTCCAGAATATTCAGCAGAAGCTTGCGTTCTTCCACCGAGAAATACTCGCCGCCCGTGTTTTCGTCGCTGGATTTTAGCGCTTCTTCGAGCTTCTCTTTGAGGCTCCCGCCATTCGAGAGACCGAAAGCGTTTGTCAGACGATGATACCACCGCCCGCGACGGTTACGCCTTTCAAACTCCTGAAAAGCGGGGCGAGTGGTCTGTTTACCTATGCTAGTGTCGGACGCCATGGTTTAATTTTCGATCAAGCAGCTTCTGGTTCGACCGCGTCGAGCCTACAATCATAAGGGTCTGAAACCCCAAGTGTGTTTAAAATCGTTCTCTCAGCGGCTTCCATTCTTTCAGCTTCTTCGTCATTTTCATGATCGAAGCCAAGCAGATGTAGCACGCCATGTACTGTCAAATGCGCCAGATGATCGGCGGGATATTTACCCTCCGCCGCAGCCTCGCAAATGAGAGTTTCATAGGCAATGATGACATCGCCCAGAAACACCGGACCCGACGCGGCCGAAAGCATCATTCCATTTGTGAAAGACAAAACGTTGGTCGGCTTGTTCTGGTTGCGATAACGGGCGTTTAAAATCTGGATTTCCGCGTCGCAGGAAAGCGCCACCGAAACCTCGACCTCCTCATTCGACACAAAAGCAGCGGTCGCCTGAGCCGCGCGGACGACAACTGCTTCAGTGTCGCAGATAGATTTCCATTCATCATGGGAAACATTTATAGCAACGTCGGCAAGCGCCCTTGTTGCGCCATTCCCGATCAAATCCATTTTTGGTTGTTCAAGCATGTCCCTAGCGATCCGGAGCAGCTTCATAGGCTTCGACGATTTTACCAACAAGCTCCCGGCGCACAACATCCGCGCGCGTAAAGCCGATATGCCGTATGCCGTCGATATGTGCGAGAAGTTTAATGGCCTGCTCCAGCCCGGATTTCTGACCGCTGGGCAAATCGACCTGCGACGGATCGCCGGTGACAATCATCTGACTGCCTTCGCCGATACGGGTTAAAAACATCTTCATTTGCGTCGCAGTGCAGTTCTGCGCCTCATCCAGGATAATCATTGCGTGGCTAAGTGTGCGGCCGCGCATGAAAGCCAGCGGCGCTATCTCGATAAGTCCGGTTTCAAGGCCTTTTTCAACTTTTTCCGCCGGGAGCACGTCATATAGCGCATCGTAGAGCGGACGCAAGTATGGATCGACCTTTTCACGCATGTCGCCGGGAAGGAAACCAAGGCGCTCTCCAGCCTCAACTGCCGGGCGGGAGAGGATAATGCGCTCGGTCTCGCCGCGCTCCAGCATGCCCGCTGCGTAAACGACAGCCAGATAGGTTTTGCCGGTGCCCGCTGGCCCCGTGCCGAAAATAAGTTCAGCCGTCTCAAGCGCACGAATATACTCGGATTGCATCGGGGTGCGCGCTGATATGAGCCGTTTGCGTGTGCGGAGTTGCGCAACACCGGGAGCCGCATCCTCTGACGCCAACCCTTTGGCCGCGTCCTTCGTAGGAGCCTTTACGCCAAAGCCTGCCTGCGCGTGCCGGATCGCGCCATTGACATCGCCCGCAGTCACGGCCTGACCCGACACGAGACGCGAATACAACCATTCAAGAACGGATTTTGCCGTGCCGCAGTTAAGCTCCGATCCTTCAACGATGACCACATTGCCATGCGCGACCGCTTCTACATTTAACCTGTCTTCAAGTATGGATAAATTCGCGTCAAATTCACCAAGCAGATTGGCTAGCAACCTGTTGTCATCGAAATGCAGCTCGATTCTCTGCATGGATTCGCGCGCTCCTTTCGCTGGTGAACGCTTGTTAGCGACGACAGCCTTTGGTTGCATTCCGCGATTATCCGCCAATGATTATCTCCATCACGTAAGACCAACCCATGTCTTTCACGTAAGACCAACCCATGTCTTTTGAGTAATATCATAGGGCAACCACGCATTTATGACGCCCTCAAGACTATTGCGCCCGGCGGCAATAATATCAACATCTCCGATTTGCCCAAGCATTGAACGATCAGCTTTGACATGTACGGCCTGTAAAAACGGCGAGCGGCCAGTGAGCTGTCCCGTTTCCCGCCCCTCGCGCTCGAACAGCACGCTCATGCGTTTGCCCGCACACCTCGCATTAAAAGCGGTCTGCTGCTCCAGCAGAAGCGACTGTAACCTCAGTAACCGCGCCGCCTTTACTTCTTCGGGAACCTGCTCGCCCATATCCGATGCGGGCGTGCCAGGGCGTGGACTATATTTGAACGAATAAGCCTGCGCGTATTCGACTTCTCGCACCATGCGCAGCGTATCCTCAAAGTCCGCGTGCGTTTCGCCGGGAAAGCCCACGATAATGTCTGTGGATAAAGCCATGTCTGGACGCGCATCGCGGATTTTGCCAACCAGCCGCCGGTAGTCGTTGCCAGTGTGCTTGCGATTCATCGCGGCCAAAATCCGGTCCGAGCCGGACTGAAACGGCAAGTGCAGGTAGGGCATGAGTTTTGGCAAATCGCGGTGTGCGTCGATGAGGTCGTCGCTCATATCGGCGGGGTGGCTTGTAATATAACGCAGCCGCTCTATGCCATCGATTTCAGCCAGCTCCAACAGAAGCCGCGCCAAACCCCACACTTCGCCGTTTGCCTCGCCATGATAGGCGTTGACGTTCTGGCCAAGCAGGGTGATCTCGCGAACGCCGGCAAAGGCAAGCCTGCGGGCCTCGCTCAGAATGTCCGCCGGAGGACGAGAATATTCGGCGCCGCGCGTATACGGCACAACGCAGAACGTGCAAAATTTGTCGCAGCCCTCCTGCACCGTCAGAAAAGCCGCTGGAGAACGCCGCGCGGCGGATGTATCCCGGCTCGGAAGAGCGCCAAATTTACCGTGCTGCGGAAATTCCGTTTCAAGCGTGCGCTTGCCAGCCCGAGCTTCCCTCAAAAGGTGCGGTAGCCGGTGATAATTCTGCGGCCCGACGACGATGTCCACCACTGGCGCGCGCGCCATGATTTCCGCGCCTTCCGCCTGCGCCACGCAACCCGCCACCGCAATAAATGTCTGTTTGCCCTGTGTTGCCCGCTCGCCCTGCAAAACCCTCAGCCGCCCAAGCTCGGAATAGACCTTCTCCGCCGCTTTCTCCCGGATATGGCAGGTGTTGAGCACGATAAGGTCGGCGTCGGCAATAATTTTGGTTTCGACATACCCGGAAGGCGCAAGCGCCTCAATCATGCGCTCCGAGTCGTAGACGTTCATCTGACAGCCATAAGTCTTTATGAAGACCTTTTTTGCGTCGTGCGTCATGTCAGGTCGTCTCGTGGTTCAGTTTCAGCGATTACTGGAACCGGCTGCGGCCGCGCTGTCAACAGTTCCGTAAAATTCTGCCTCACCAGGATTTCTGTGTAAGCCGCAATCTGCTTTCGCCCCTGAAAGCGCTGCAATGGCGCAGGCTCGCTCACGCGGATGGACACGTCAACCGGGCCAAGCTTCAAAAGCTCCCATGCGTGGCTGAGGATTTCCATGCCCCCATACCAGGCGATAAGAGGGCGCTGTCCCCGGTTGAGCGGCAGGCCATTCAGCCGCGTATACACAATAGTCGCTGTCTGCACGACGGTTCTGCTTGCACTGGATGCGCCATCCGAGAAGTCGCTCACCGCCGCGAATAGTGAACTTTTGAATGGCAGCACCTGATTACCGTCGCCACTCGTCCCCTCGGCGAACAGCACGAGACAATCCCCGGTTTCGAGCCGCCCGGCGATCTCCATCGCCGTCTCGCGAACCGATATACGCTTGTTCCTATCGACGAAAACCGTGCGTTGGAGGCGGGCGAAGAGATTGATGACCGGCCACCCGTCAATCTCGGACTTGGCCACAAACGAAACCGGCGCGATACTGGATAAAACGATGATGTCTAGCCATGAAATATGGTTCGAGACCAACAGAACTGGCGCGCCGCTGGCAACCGCCCCCGTAAGTTGAACCCGTATGCCAAACAGCCGCGCCACCCGCCGGTGATACCAGAACGGCAGCTTCCGCGCGTGCGCCGAACCAAGTTTCGCCAGCGCATACTGCACCGGCATGAGGGGTAGGGTAAGAGCGATAAAACCAATGAGCAGAAGCGCGCCGCGCAGTGTTTGCATCAATTATGCGCTCCGGAGCGGTTTGGGCTTCACGATGGCGCGGCCGTACAATTGCAGGCGATGGCCGGTCAATTCATAACCCAATTTTCTCGCCACGATCTCCTGCAAGCGCTCGATTTCCTCATCGCGAAATTCTATGACGTCGCCCGTCTCCACGTCGATCAGATGATCGTGATGCTGATCCTCCGCGCGTTCATAGCGAGCGCGTCCATCGCCAAACTCGCGCCGCTCCAGAATCCCGGCGTCGCGCAATAACTTCACTGTCCGATAAACGGTCGAGAGCGAAATGCGGTGATCCACGGCGTGTGCGCGTTTATACACTTCCTCAACATCCGGATGATCCTGCGCGTCGGCCAGCACTCTCGATATGGTGCGGCGCTGGCCAGTCATCCGCATGCCTTTATCGGCGCAAAGCTGTTCGAGCCTGTTCATCATCGGGCTGGTTTTCGCCATGCCAATCCGTATTTGCCGCCTTTGAAGAGAAGTCTATGACCTATCGTTGCGCTTGTGAGTAAAATCATTTGCCGATTTCAAGACGCATTACAAGCGCGGTTTTGGCAGGGCCGTGTTCCCCGTCTACCGCGCCAAAATATCCTGGGCGGCACCCTGCGGGTTTAAAACCCGAAAGCGCGTAGAGCGCCAAAGCCGCTGTGTTATCTTCCGCCACCTCCAGAAAGACCTCATCAGCGCCTTTTTCAGCCACCCATGCAATAGCCTCATGCAACAGAAATGCGCCCACCCCTTTGCGCTGACAATCCGGCGCGACGGCGATAGTGAGTATCTCCGCCTCGCTGGCGACCACGCGCGGCAAAACGAACCCGGCAATGTCCTCATCCATCATGGCTATAAGCGGGAAAGCGAAGCCGTCTTCGGTTAACGAGCGAAGTTCGGCCGCGCTCCACCTGCGGGCGAAACACGCGCCATGAATGATCGAAAGCGCCTGGTAATCCGCCACGCTGGCATGTTTCAGCGCCCGGTTTCCGCTCATGTCACAGCGCGGGGTAGGATTTTGCTTTGCTGAGGCTTTGCATCTGCGGGGCGCAGGTAAAGCGGTGCAAGTTCGAGGCTTGGCGCCCGTGTCTCAGCCATTTCTGCCAATGCGGACGCGCTGGGCGCTAAACTTACCGCTATTGCGCTGGGAATGCCCGCTGCGCCGGGGCCGACAAGGATAAACTTGCTGGCTTTCGTTAGATCGGGCAGCGAAGACACTTGCTCTACCTCGGCGACTGACATTGCGACGCCGCTTGCATCGAACTTTTGCAAGTACACCATATCGCGTCCCGCGGGCGCCGTGACGATGAAGGGAAAGCCCCGTTCCTCACGCGCAAAAACATGCGCCATGACTTCGAGGCTCGGCACTCCGACTACATCTATTTTCCGCGCGAGTGCGAACCCCTTCGCCGCCGCCAGGCTTGCCCGTATGCCGGTGAATGTGCCCGGGCCAGTCGCCACCCCAATACGATGCAAATCATGGAAATAAACTGCTGTCCGTTCCATGGCGTCAACGATTAATGGCAGCAGCGATTCCGATTGTTCCCGCGCCGCCCCGCCGAAACGCTCCACTCTGAGGTCGCCGTTAACGCGGATCGCCACGGAAGACACGTCCATACTGGTTTCAAGCGCGAGAATAACCATCGCATACTATATGATTTGGGCGATCTGATCGAATTCAAAGCGCGGCGAGCGGGGGAATAGCCCGGCCGGGTCGCCGTAGCCCAGATTGACCAGCACGTTGGATTTCACCTGCGTGCCTGCGAAAAACTCAGCGTCCACGCCAGCGGTGTTGAACCCGCTCATCGGGCCGCAGTCCAGCCCAATCGCCCGCGCGGCCAAGATGAAATAAGCCACCTGCAATGTGCCGTTCTGAAAAGACGATCGCTCGATGAACGGCTGGTTGCCGACGAACCATGATTTCGCGTCTGCGTGAGGAAACAGGAACGGCAAGTGCTCGTAAAACTCATTGTCATGGCCCATAAGCGCGATAACCGGCGCGGCCATGGTTTTCTCAACGTTCCCTTCCATCAGGTGCGGCTTTAACCGCGCCTTGGCTTCGGTAGACCTTAGGAACACTATACGGGCGGGTGACTGGTTCGCGCTTGTCGGCGCCCACTTCATGATCTCAACGATTTCGCGCAACTGATCGTCGGAAACAGGTTTGTCCTGCCATTTATTGTGGGTACGGGCGGCAAAGAAAAGCTGGTCAAGCGCATTCCGGTCGATATGTACAGCCATGACAATGGTTCCGAATTATTGAACTATGCACTTGACGTAAGCCCGGGCGCACAGTTTTGCAAGTGATTACACGGCCGGCTGAACTTCTTTAACCTCGGGCACGAAATGGCGGAGCAGATTCTCAATGCCATGGCGCAGCGTCGCGGTGGAGGACGGGCAGCCAGCGCAGGCGCCGCGCATTTTCAGGTAAACCACGCCGTCACGGAAGCCATGAAAGGTGATATCGCCCCCGTCGGAAGCCACGGCCGGGCGCACGCGGGTTTCGAGCAAATCCTTGATTGTCGCGACAATTTCGGCATGCTCAGGCGCATAATCGCCGTCCTCAAGACCACCCGCCGACTCCTCCTGCACGACTGGCGCGCCGGACATATAGTGCTCCATGATGGCGCCGAGCACGGCAGGCTTCAGATGCTGCCAATCGCCCTCGCTTTTCGATACCGATATGAAATCATAGGCAAAAAACACCCCGTCCACGCCTTCGATCTCGAACAGACGGGCGGCAAGCGGCGATCCGGCCTGCGCCGCCGCGCGATCCTTGAATTCGCGGGTGCCATGTTCCAGCACTTGCTTGCCGGGGATGAATTTCATTGTTGCCGGATTTGGGGTCGCTTCGGTTTGGATGAACATTGTCGCTCCTTCAAAATGGTTGCCGCTCCCAAGCGCGGCTTAGAACTCTTCTATACTACAAATAAGCCTTTTCGCCGAAAGCGCAACGAGGAGTTAAGCAAGCCCCTCAACTTCTTCTAGGGACAATGTGCCCGGCACGACCGTGATCGGAATTGAAAACGAACCGGCCCTTGCGCCCGCGAGCGAGGCGACGAGCGGTCCCGGTCCTTTCGGATCGGTCGAAGCGCCAAGCACAAGCACGCCGATGTCCTGATCCTCATCGATCAGCTTCATCACTTCATCCGCACGCAGACCTTCGCGTATCTGCTCCTCCGGCGTCACATCGGTAAAGCCCCAGTTGTGGATTTTGCGGGCGCACAGGCGAAAAACTGCCATGGCTTTGGTGGTGGCCTCCTCGCGGAAGGCGGCCTCGACGCCAAGCCAATGCGTCGTTTCGGGCGGTTCGATAATGTAAAGCAGCACCAGGCTGCCGCCTGTCCGCTGCGACCGGCGCACCGCATAGGCGAGCGCCGTATCCATCTCGGGAGACTCGTCCACGACCACCAGAAATTTGCGTTTGTGCCCTTGCTCGAAAAGCTGTCTGCGTTTGCGTGCGGTCATCGGCCTGCGATCCGTTTGCCCCAAGACACTACATTACATGAAAGATCGCAGTTTCACGACCGGATAAAGCCCACAATGTCCTTCACATGTCCCATATTTGTGTCGGCGATGTTCCGCGCCCGCGCTGCGCCATCGGCCAGTACGCCGTCGATGTAGCTGGCGTCCGCCGAAAGCTCTTTTATGCGCGCGGTGATGGGCGAGAGCTTGTCCACGCATAGCTCTATCAGCGCCGCCTTGAATTTAGAAAATTGCGCGCCGCCAAACTCAGCCAGCACGTCCGCTTTTGTCTCGCCTGCCAGCGCGGCGTAAATGCCGGTGAGGTTATCCGCCTCGGATCTCCCCTCCAGCCCCTTCTCGTCCGAGGGTAGCGGTTCGGGATCGCTTTTCGCCTTCTTGATTTTCTTGGCGATTGTCTCGGCGTCGTCCGTCAGGTTAATGCGCGACATATCGGAGGCGTCAGACTTGCTCATCTTGGCCGCGCCATCGCGGAGGCTCATCACGCGCGTCGCGGGGCCGGAGATAAGCGGTTCGGGCAGGGGGAAGAAGCCATCATCGAAGCCCGCTGCCGCGATGCGCGCGCTATAATCGTTGTTGAACTTCTGCGCGATGTCGCGCGCCAGCTCCAGATGTTGCTTCTGGTCGTCGCCGACGGGCACGTGCGTGGCGCGATAGGCCAGAATATCCGCCGCCATCAGGTTGGGATAGGCGTAAAGCCCGACGCTCGACGCCTCGCGATCCTTGCCCGCCTTTTCCTTGAACTGCGTCATCCGGCTTAACCAGCCGAGCCGCGCCACGCAATTGAATATCCACGCCAGTTCGGCGTGCGCGGAGACCTGGCTTTGGTTGAAAATGATCTGTTGCTTGGGGTCTATGCCCGCCGCAATGAACGCCGCCGTCACCTCGCGCGTGTTGCGCGTCAACTCCGTCGGGTCTTGCCACACCGTAATCGCGTGTAAATCGACAACGCAGTACAGGCAATCGTACTGCTCCTGCAACGCGACAAACTTCGTCACCGCCCCGAGGTAATTGCCCAGATGCAGATTACCGGTAGGCTGCACGCCCGAAAACACGCGCTGTTCAAATGCCATGACAGTCCTCCTTTTGGGGCATATGCCAGCGTTCGCCGTCGCCGCGCAAGTCTGATTGCCGGGAGGCTGTCTGACAGGCGCTCCCGCTCAATTATGGAGCTTATCGCGCGGGTGTGTCGCATTAGGGCGACGCGACCGGGTTTTTCGCCCTGGCTCCATCTGTGCTGCCCGAAAACGGGTCGCGAATCGGATCAGCCGTGCTTAGATCCCTATTCCTTTCCTTAGTAAGGATATTCTAATATGCCTCGCATTCTTCTGCTTGCAGCCGCCTTGTGCGCCCTCTCAACCTCGATCTCGCGTCCCACTTTAGCCGAAGCGCCTGATTACGCCGAACAGCAGGAAGCCGACCAGCCAGATTTCATTCTGCAAAGGATTGCAGGGCCGTTCGAGAACCCGTGGTCAATCGCATTTCTGCCAGAAGGCGGCGTTTTGCTGACAGAGCGTCCGGGCCGGTTGCGCTTTATCGACGAATGGAGCGGTAACGTGCGAGAGATCGCCGGTTTGCCGGAGATGCTGACTGGCAGCCACGCCGGACTGCTCGACATCGCTCTCGACCCAGATTTTCGCGAGAACCGAGTGGTTTACCTGTCGTTCACCAGCGGCGCGCCCGAGGCTGCCAGCGTCAATGTTTTTAAGGCGAAGCTCGACATCGATAATCTAATCCTCACTGATGGTAAGATCATTTTCACGAGTCAGCCCCCGGCGCCCGGGCTTGAACAATTCAGGGGACGGATCGCTATCGATTGGAGCGGTTATCTTTATCTCATCCTCGGCGACCGGTTCAGTAGCGAGCGAGCGCAGGATTTGAGCGATCACGCAGGCAGCATCGTGCGCATTACGCGCGACAGTGACGCACCAGAGGATAACCCCTTCCACAACATTCAGGTTGGGCGGCCTGAAATCTGGACTTTTGGTCACCGTAATCCGCAAGGTCTCGCATCGAGGAAATGACAGGCCGCATTTGGGTGACAGAACACGGCCCGGCTGGAGGCGACGAACTGAACGTAATCGAGAAAGGACAGAACTATGGATGGCCCCTCGTCAGCCACGGGCGGCATTACGACGGGACGAGCGTTCCATTCGGGGTTTCGCTTGAGGGAACCGTTCCGCCCGAGCGGCAATGGACGCCCTCGATAGCACCCTCGGGCCTAGCGTTTTATGGCAACAATGGCCCCGAAGTCTGGCGGCGCACGGCCTGGCTTGGCGCGCTTTCCGGACAGGCTATCATTCGCCTTCACTTTGCTGAGGGCGGGGTAGCGCGCGAGCGCCGATTTTTGAAAGATCAAATCGACCGCGTTCGTGACGTGCGGCTGGCGCCAGATGGCGCCGTTTATATTATCACCGACAATGAACAGGGCGCGCTCTATAGGCTAGACCCCATTATCGAGCAAGCCGACAAGGAAGAGTTGTTCAACGCCATCGAGACTGAAGTGCAATAGCGATCTTATAACTGTCACGCTTCCGGGCCCTGGTTGCTACCCGCTGGATGGTTAGCCTTAAGATTGTCCGCCGCGAGCCGCACAGTTTCAGCAATGCGCTTGCCGCGCGTCTCCTCCCGCTTCGCATTGGCAATCCATTCCAGAATGCCGCGTTGGGATGAGGGCGGAAATCGTTCGAAGTATCCCAGGGAGATTTGATTTGCGTGAGCGCTTCCTGCAAATCCCGTGGAATAATGAGCGCATCGACATCGTTTATCGCATCCTAGTTCCCGTCTTTTTTTCGCCAGCTCCACCTTGTAAAGACCGGCTTTAGTCATCAAGCCCTGCTCGGTGAGCCGCTCGACTTTACTCTTGTTGATTTTCGACTACGCGCTGTCTGGCTTGCGCGGCGACAACAGAAGCATCGTGCGCTCGGCGTCGAGCTTGCGTGGCAAGCTGTCGATCCAACCGAAACACATCGTCTCGTTCACCACGTCGCTGATTGCTGCACTGCTTTTTGTCGTGTTCGTCCGTGAAGCGGCGCGGGTCGACGCCTTTTCCCGGCGCTTTCACCCTCGATGAAGCCGGTGAGCGCCTTGTTAACCGTTACCGCGAAGTCCGGCCGGCTGCGGATGTCCGCAAGGCTCGTCTCGCCAATAAGGTTAACGGCGCGAAATGCACATGCTTCGCCTGCCGCTTGAACAAGCGTCTCCAGTGGCCCGCGAAGCTGATCTTCCGGCGCGCCTGCGATTGCCGGGCTGGAAAGCCTCTGTTTGACGGCGGCGCCGTAGTCCGAGATGGCTGTGGTCAGCATCTTTTCTGCCACTGCTTATGTCCCCTTCTTTACCGCACGCCGCAGTGCACCCAGCGTCATCGCGCCGGTCAATTGCGCGGCCATTGCGTAGGTGATGGCGCCGCTGCCGATCAGCGCCGCAAGCGCGCCCAACTGTAAAGCTACGCTGTTCGACGGTGCGAAAAACCCGTTGAGGCCATACGAAACGCCCCACAGAACGGCGCCCATCAGCGCGCTGCACAACACGAGCAGCGGCGCGCGGCGCTTTAATGTCGCGTCCACACGAAAGTGGCCGCGCCGTATCAGCGTGACGGTGAGCAGTATGACATTTGTCCAGCCGGCGAGGCTGGTGGCGACGGCGATGCCGACATGACCGATGATGAAAAACAGCGATAGGGAGCCAATGACATTCACCGCCAGCGCAACGCCAGCGTAGAGCATCGGCGTGCGCGTGTCCTCGCGCGCGAAGAAGCCCGGGAGAAACACTTTCGTCATCACAAACGCCGGAAGCCCCACCGCGAACGCTGTTAGCGCGGCCGACACCTGAAGCGCGTCGTTCGCGGAGAACGCCCCGCGCTCAAACAGCACCTGGATGATCGGGTGCGGCGCAATGATCAGCGCGACGGCGGCGGGCAGCGTGAGGATTAGTGCGAATTCGAGGCTGCGGTTCTGGCTATCCATCGCCGCTTGCGCATCACCCGCTGCAAGCTTGCGCGACAGGTCTGGCAGCAGCACCACGGCGATGGCGATGCCGACGATTCCGAGCGGAAGCTGGTTCAGGCGGTCGGCGTAATATAGGTAGGAAACGGCGCTGACCTGCAGTGAGGCGATCATGGTGCCGACAAAGATGTTGATCTGGTTGATGCCGCCGGTGATGAGGCCCGGCACGCCCAGGCTGACCAGGCGTCGCATATCGTCATTCATGCGCGGGCGGCGGAAACCCAGATCCATGCCGAACCGCCGCGCCGTAAGCGCCACATAGGCAAGTTGCGCCAATCCCGCAACTGTTACGCCCCAGGCCAGCATCACGCCTGCCTCCGGCTGGTTATAAAAGCCAAGCCACGCGGCCGTCACCATCACGGCGCTCAGAACAAGATTGAGGATGATGGGGGCGGCGGCAGGCGCGCCAAATTTTCCGAAGGCGTTCAGTAAGCCAGCCGTCAGCGCCATCGCAGACATGCAGGCAATGTAGGGAAACGTTATGCGGGAAAGTAGCACGGCGAGTTCAAACTTGCGCGGATCGGCGGTAAACCCGGGCGCGAGCAGTCCAACTAGCGCGGGCATAAAAATCTCAGCGACGATGACGGTAAGTGCGACTGCGGTTAGCAGCATCGCCATCGCCTGCTCTGCGAAAATGTGGGAAGAATCGCGCCCTTCGGTTTCCAGCCGCTTGGAAAACAGCGGCACGAAGGCCGAGTTGAACGCGCCTTCGGCAAACAATGCCCGGAAAAGGTTCGGGAAGCGGAAGGCGACGAAGAAGGCGTCCGCCACCCAACCAGCGCCAAGCACCGCGGCGATGAGAATATCGCGGACAAAACCCAGAACGCGGCTTATCGCGGTAAGGCCGCCGACGGTTGCGAAGGAGCGGTATAGTTTCATGCTCGTTGCCTAGCCCGTCTTGGCGGCGCGGGCAAGTGCAACAGGGAGTTGCACAAGCCTAACCGTATCCATTCGAGCCGGTTTCAAGCGCCGCCAATATCTTTTCGCGCGAGCGGTGCTTATGCGGCTCCTTCGTAATTTTCTGTTTCCTGAAATCGGTCACGTAAAACACGTCCACCGCTTTCTCGCCAAAGGTCGCGACGTGCGCTGAACTGATATCAAGGTCTATGCCTGCGATGGCGAAGGTGATGTCGAACAGCAACCCCGGCCTATCCAGCCCATTTACCTCGATGACGGTATGCTCGTCGGATAAGGAATTATCGACGATAACCTGTGGCCGCACGGTGAAGGCTTTCAAGACCGATTTCGATTTCAGTCGCTCCGCCAGCAGCCCGTCGAGGCTGCGCTCGCCGCGCAACAACTCGGCCACGAGTTTCACAATACGTTGCGCGCGCGCAAGTTCCTCATCATTCGCAAACAGCTTTTGCAGCGACACGACATCCAGGGCCATGCCGTCTATCGTCGTTGAAATTTGCGCGCTGACGATATTGGCGCCAGCCGCCGCGCATGCTCCAGCCAGCATCGACAGCAGTCGAGGGTTATCTTTTGTGTAAATCGTGATTTCAGTCAGCGCCGTGAAATCGTCCGTCTTGATATCGTAGGCGAGCGGCGAGTTCGGGGTCAGCGACGCGCGCATAAGCCCCGCGTTCTCCACCTGGCGCGCGGTGTCGGTGCGCAGCCAGTATGCGGGGCGATGGCGTGCGATGAACGTCTCTACATCCTCACTCTGCCAACCCTGCAACGCTTTGCGCAATGCATCCTGCGCGACGCGAATTTGCGTCGAGCGCGTCACCTTGGTATGGCCGCCCGCAAGGAGCGGTTCAGTCTCATAATACAGTCCGCGCAGAAGCTGGCCCTTCCAGCCATTCCAGATACCGGGGCCGACGGCGCGAATGTCGGCGACAGTTAGCAACACCAGCAGCTTCAGCCGCTCCGGGCTTTGCACGATGCTGGCAAAATCCTGGATAGTTTTCGGGTCGGAGATATCCCGGCTTTGGGCAAACTGGCTCATCACCAGGTGATTTTCGATGAGCCAGGCGACGGTTTCCACTTCTGCGGGCGAAAGTCCAAGACGCGGGCCGATGTCGCGGGCCACGGTCGCCCCGGCGATCGAGTGATCCTCCTTACGGCCCTTGGCGACATCATGCAGGAAGATCGCAACGTACAGAGCCCGCCGGTTCTGAATATCTGAGATAATCTCGCTTGAAAGTGGAAGCTCGTCGGAAAGCCTGCCGTTTTCGATGTCGGACAGGATGCCGGTCGCGCGGATGAGATGCTCGTCCACCGTGTAGTGATGATACATGTTGAACTGCATCATCGACACGACGCGGCCGAAATCCGGGATAAAGCGCCCCAGAACGTCCGCCTCATTCATGTCGCGCAGCGAATTTTCCGCGTTGGTGCGCGAGATCAGAAGATCGAGAAAAAGACGGTTCGCTTCTGCGTCAGCCCGGAGCGCATCGTCAATCAGGTGCAACGATGCGCGCGCCAGGCGGGTCACATCCGGATGAAGCTGCACCTTGTAGCGTTCCGCGAGCGTAAAAAGGCGGATGAGGTTGGTTTTGTCCGTTTTGAACACATCATTATTTTTGACCGTGATCCGGTTGTTCTCAATTCTGAACTCTGACATCGCGGAAAGCTTTGTCCGTGAGCGCCATGTCAGCGTTGACAAAAGACTGTCGAGGCCCGGCGCGGACTTAAGCTGTTTCAGTTCAAGGCTGGCGCTTACAGTGCGCGTCAGGTCGCCGACATCCTTGGCCACCAAAAAATAGTGCTTCATGAATCGCTCGACCGCGATGAGACCGCCGCGGCTTTTGTAGCGAAGCCGCGCGGCCATCTGCGGCTGCAGGTCGAAGGTTATCCGCTCCTCCGCCTTGCCCGCCAGAAAGTGCAGGTGGCAACGCACCGTCCATAAAAAGTCCTCGCAGCGCCGATAGGTTTTGTACTCCGCTTTTGACAGTAGCCCGTTTTGAATGAATTCGTCGGCGGTGAGGTCTGGATTCAAGTAGATCGCCAGCCAGTGCAAGGTATGCAAATCGCGAAGGCCGCCTTTGCCGTCCTTGATGTTCGGCTCGACACGGTAGCGCGATGCGCCGGTGCGATCGTGGCGCTGGTCGCGTTCTTTCAGCTTGGCGTCAATGAAATCGCGCGCTCCGCCGCTCGCGACCGCCTGCCACAACCGCGCCCGCATGTGCTGAAACAGCTCGCCGTCGCCGAGAATGCAGCGGGCGTCTAAAAGCGATGTGCGAATGGTCAAATCGGATTTGACGTATCGGAGCGATTGCTCAACGGTTCGCGTCGCGTGGCCAACTTTAAAGCCCAGATCCCAGAGGAAATAAAGAATGTACTCCGCGACGCTTTCACCCCATGCCGTCTGTTTGTAAGGTAGCAAAAACAGCAGATCGACATCCGATCCAGGCGCGAGCAACCCTCGCCCGTAACCACCCGTCGCCACCACCGCCATGCGCTCCGCTGCGGACGGGTTTTGCGCGCGATAAACATGCGTGACGGCAAAATCGTAAAGAAATTGAATAATCTCGTCCTGCAGATGCGAGAGGGTTTCCGCGCAGTTGCGGCCGTTGCCATCAACCATAAGCTGTCTCTCGGCTGCGGCACGGCCTTCCGCCTTGAATGCTTTCAGAGCTTGCAGTGCTTCAACGCGTAACTCAACCGCAGAGGCGCTGGCTTTCAACAAAACGGCAAGCCGTTCCCTTGCGGCGAGGGGGTCAGAAAAAAGGTTTTTAAGCGATCCGTTATCGTGCATTCCCGAGTCATACCGCAAATCGCGCTTTGCGAAACCGGCAAATCCCGTAGAGCTTGCGCGATGCTAACGAGAATAAAAAAAGCCTGGACGAGAAGCCCAGGCTTTTAATGTCACATGCGGCGTCCGCCGCCCATCACGGGGGTATAGCCGATCCTTGCGAATGTCGGCAGGTCTTCTTCGTCCATTTCGCCTGACCGAGCGCCCAGATACGCAGCCAGAAGACCGATCAACAACGATGCAAAGGCCCAAAAAGCCGTTGCCGCGATAGCTACACGTGCAGTTTCTGCAGCGCTGCGGATACTTTCCTCAGTCTGCTGAAGTGCGTTGTTTACAGTCGTCTGAGCTTCGTCAACGCGGCGGCGTGCATCCTCAACCGGAATCTTGGCCACGCGCGCAACGGCATTGTTGAGCTGCTCACGTTGAGCTTGATTCCACTCGCCCTGCACGATGCGCTGACCAACAAGATTGGTGATCTCCTGAACCGCGCCCTGATCGACCTCACCCTGAGTCGTGCCAATCAATGTGCGCTGTACGCGCTCGAACAGACCTGGGTTCGCCTGACCTGCCTGAGCTGCGGCATTTGTTGCGCCTGAAAGGGCAGTTGCAGTGCGGTCTACAACGTTTCCAGCGGTATTTACTGCCGAAGTTGCACCTCTCATCATTGCTGGCGCAACAATAGAAACAGTGATTAACGTCGTCAGGGCCCATACGCCGAGGCCATAAATCGCTGCACGTTTGCCGCCAAAGGTGTGCGACATCGCACTGGCGACGAAACCGCCCACGAACAGGCCAATAGCCGATGACGCTAGAAACCATACGCCGCTAACGCCGCCCAATGTCATCAGTCCATCACGCGCCGTGTCCTGGGTGTCAACGACGCTTGCAGTGACGCCCACGCCTAGAATGTGGAGAGCGACCGTGATCGCACATGCGGCCAGTACGCCAAAAAAGATTGCGCTCCATGAGAGTGGACGCCAGCGATCAAGACGCTCTTCGAGATTGTCCTTCATGCGTTCGCGGGCTGCGCCTCCGTCTTCCATGTCATTCTTCTTGTCCATAGATTTGTCGTTTGCCATTTTATGCTCCTTCGCCATGTTGTTATGAGCGGGAAACGCAAAGGGCTTGTATTTGTTTCACGAAGCTTCTGACCTTTAAAAGGATTTGAGTTAATGTGCATTTGTTAAGAGTTGAAAGCCATTGAATAGATTTCGATAACAAGTTCGGCTAATATTGCGCACCTGAGGCTCGCGGTGATCGGCCATGAACAACACAGCCGTTGTGGAACTTGACTGCGTTATCGTCGGCGCCGGGCCAGCTGGTCTGACCGCCGCGATCTACATGGCGCGTTTCCGGCGACGGTTTGTCACCCTGGATTCAGGGATGAGCCGCGCGTCATGGATACCACTGTCTCACAATCACCCCGGCTTCCCGCATGGCGTTGGCGGCAACGAGTTGCTTGAGCGAATGCGCGCGCAACTTATGGAGCATGATGCGACGGTGACGCCTTCCCCTGTGACGAGCGTTGTGAAGCAGGGCGACACATTTCAGGTGCATACAGATAACGCCCGTTTTGCCGCGCCCTTCCTAATCATGGCGACCGGAGTCGTCGACCGGGAGCCTCCGCTCCCAAACATGCGCGCCGCAGTGCGGGAGGGGTTGGTCCGGCAATGCCCCATTTGCGATGGTTATGAGGCTATTGGCAAAGACCTAGCCGTACTGACAAACAATATGGCCGGATTGGGCGAGGCGCTCTTTCTGCGCACGTACACGCCACACATTACTGTCGTAAACATTGGCTCGACGCTAGATCTTGATCCCGGCAATGCAGCTCGCCTTCAAGATGCGGGCATTCGCCTTCAGCAATCGCCACTATCATCGATACTTGCAGACGACGCGGGCAAAGTTTGCATGACGTTCGAAGATGGCGAACAACACAAGTTCGATGCGATTTATTCGGCACTCGGCGTGATCCCCGCGACGGGCCTTTGCGTGGATTTATGAGTGAAGCTTACCGAAGATGCGCGCGTTATTGTCGATGCAAATCAGCAAACATCGGTCAGCGGATGCTACTCAGCCGGCGATAACATGACGGGGTTGAACCAGCTCGGGGTTGCTATGGCTCACGGAGAGATAGCCGCAGTCGCCATCCACAATCGCTTTCGCGAGCGCGATAACCTTAAATTAATTGTAGACTAACTGCGCCGGATCAGTGGCCCGGCGCAGCATAGCGAATGGCTATTTGCACTTCTTTTCGAGAGGCTCGAAAGTCGCGATTACGACCTTGCCTTCATCCGACGCAGGGTCGATTTGCTGAAGCCCGTCCATGATGCGCTCATAATCGCCACCTAGAGATTTGCCCATGTCATCCGCTTTTTTGCCAAGCTCATCAGCTTTCTTTTCGTCCTTTTTCTCACCGGCTTCGTAAGCTTCATTGTAAAGCTTGGACATTTCGCAATACGCCGTAACCTGCTTCGGATCGGTCTCGATCTGGCCGATGAGCTTTTTTACTTCGTCGATAGATACTTTTGCAGGCGTCTGCGCATTTGCCGACAGCGCGACAGCGAAAAGCATCGGAGCAGCCCAGTACATCGTTTTCATGGTTTTTTCTCCGCTTTGAAATTTATTAATCAAACCCGGGACGACCTGCTTTACCGGCATTCATCCTCCCCGGCGGCCTAATTGTTCAAGATGCAAATGGCGACTTTTTCGCGGCTTTCCGGTTCATAATCGGACGGTGTTGGTCTGCGGCGAGACAACGCGGCGGCTCTTATTGCAAATGACTTTCAATTGCATTATAAAGTAGCACTGTGATGATGTAATTGGAGCTGCTGATGCGATTTCAGAGTTATCGAAGGCGATTGGCGCGCTTGGTGCTTTCGCTATTTGCGATCACGGGATTAACAATTGCCGGGGCTTTATTGAGCGTCGCTAACGCCCAGACAGTCAAAAAAATCGCTGTGGTCGCGACGACAGGCATGGTCGCCGATGCCGCAAAAGCGGTAGCGGGTGATCGCGCCGAGGTCGCAGCGCTGATGGGGCCAGGCGTCGATCCGCATCTTTACCGCCAGACGCGCTCCGACGTCATCAAGCTGTCGCGCGCCGACATCGTTTTCTACAACGGCCTGTATCTTGAGGCGCAACTGGAAGAGCTGCTGCTCGAACTCGGCAAGACCAAAACCGTAGTAGCTGTGGCGCAGGGCGCGCCGCGCGACGAATGGCTCGCGCACGATGATTACAAGGACAAATTTGATCCTCACATGTGGATTGATCCGGCCCTTTGGTCGAATACGGTTGGCGTCGTGCGTGACGCGCTTATCAAACAGGACCCTGCAGGCAAAGCCGCATATGAAGCGAATGCGGCGAAATATCTGCAAGACATCGAGAAGCTTGCCGCGTATGCGAAAAAATCACTTGAAACCGTGCCCGCCAATGCTCGTGTCCTCATCTCCGCCCACGACGCCTTCAACTACTTTGGCAAGGCCTATGGCTTCGAGGTCATCGGCGTGCAGGGTATGAGCACGGAAAGCGAAGCCGGCCTTAAGCAGATTGAGGACATGGTTGCCTTGCTGGTGAACAAAAAAGTTGGAGCGATCTTCGTTGAAAGCTCCGTGTCGGATCGCAATGTGAAGGCGCTCATTGAGGGCGCGGCGGCCAAAGGCCACACGGTTAAAGTCGGCGGGCAACTTTTCTCCGACGCGATGGGTTCAGATGGAACCTATGAAGGAACATACATCGGCATGATCGACCACAACGCGACCGTCATCACCCGCGCGCTGGGCGGCGAGGCGCCTGCAAAAGGTCTCAATGGCAAACTTGGAGCTGGATCGTAATATGTTGCAGCGCTTGGCGCCGTCCGACGAGCCGCTGTCCTCTCCCGCCTGGGAGAACAGCCCTTTCAAAGTCTCGAAACTCACCGCCGCCTACAACAACAAGCCGGTGGTTTTCGATGTGAGCTTCACCGCGCCGCGCAATGCGCTGGCCGCGATCATCGGCCCGAATGGCGCGGGCAAATCCACGTTTCTCAAAGCCGCGCTGGGTTTGACACCGAAGCTTGCCGGCGAAACGCGCGTGTTTGGCAAGCCGTTATCCAAAAGCCGCCGCGAGATCGCCTATGTGCCGCAGCGTGCGTCCGTCGATTGGGATTTCCCCGCCAACGTGTTCGATGTGGCGATGATGGGCCTGCAGGCGGAAATCGGCTGGCTGCGCTGGCCCAAAGCTGAGCACAAGGCGCGGGTGATGGCTGCGCTGCAATTGGTCGGCATGCAGGACTTCGCCAGGCGCCAGATCGGCCAGCTCTCCGGCGGGCAGCGCCAGCGCGTGTTTATCGCCCGCGCGCTTGTGCAAAACGCCGACGTTTACCTGCTCGACGAACCCTTCGCAGGCGTCGACGCGGCGACGGAGGCCGCGATTATGGAGGTTTTCCGAGATCTGAAGCAGCGCGGCAAGACCGTGATTTGCGTCCATCACGACTTGGCGACCGTGCGCGATTATTTCGATTACGTGATGCTGATGAACGTGACGAAAGTCTCGGAAGGGCCGACGGCCAAAGCGTTCACGCCGGAAGCGCTGGCGAAAGCCTATGACGGCCGCTTGCCCGCGCAGGACTCGTTCGCTGTGGCGGTCCAATGAACGCCAGCGAGATCGCCTCGATGTTTCTGCTTCAGGGCGGGTATAACACCACGCTGGTCATGATTGGCGCGGCGCTGCTTGGCGCTGGCGGCGGCGCCATCGGATCGTTCGCGCTGCTGCGGCGCCGGGCTCTCGCCAGCGACGCCATGAGCCATGCGACGCTGCCCGGCATCGTGCTCGCGTTTTTCTTCGGCCACTGGGCCTTTGGCGATGGACGGCCGTTATGGCTGCTGTTGACTGGCGCGGCGCTTTCCGCCGGTTTTGGGCTGTGGCTCGTCGAACGCATCAAATCGCGCACGCGGCTTGAGGAAGACGCCGCTATTGGCATCGTGCTTTCCACCTTTTTCGCGGCGGGCATTGTGCTGCTAACGGTCGTGCAATCGATGAACCTGCCGGGGCAGGCGGGGCTTTCCGGCTATTTGCTCGGCTCGACGGCCAGCATGTTGCGCTCGGAGGCGGAGATCATCGCCGTAGCGGCGGGTGCCGTCGTTATCGCAATAATGCTGCTGCGTAATATGCTGTTCGCGGTCGCCTTCGACGAAGGCTACGCCACGGCGCGCGGGCTGAATGTCGCGCGGCTCGATATCGTGTTGCTGTTTCTCGTTCTCGCCATCGTTGTCATCGGGTTGAAGGCGGCGGGGCTAGTGCTCGTCATTGCGCTGACGATTACGCCGCCCGTCACTGCGAGGCTATGGACAAACCGCGCCTCAACCATGGTGTGGCTGGCGGCGGCGTTTGGCGCGGCTGGCTCTTATATGGGTGCGGGCCTTTCGGCGGTCGCGCCAAACATGCCAGCGGGCGCAGTGATCGTGCTGTCGCAGTTTGCGCTGTTCGCGATTTCGCTGGCTTTTGCGCCTGAGCGGGGGCTGATTCCGGCCGCAGTGCGCCATTACAGATTAAAGCGCGACGTGCTGGCGGGCCGCTGGCGTCCGGCTGGATTTGAGGGTCGCGAGGTATGAGCATGGAATTCTGGCAGTTCAGCCTCGTGCCGATTGCGATGGGCGTATTCGCGGCAGTGGCTTGCACGCTCGCTGGCAATTTCCTTGTGTTGCGCCGGCAAAGCCTGGTGGGCGATGCGGTGAGCCACGTGGTGCTGCCGGGCATCGTGCTTGGCTTCATCGTTAGCGGGGGCACGTCTGCGCCGTGGATGCTGGCGGGCGCCGCGTTCGCAGCCGTGATCGCCGCGATATCGTTTGAAGCCGTGCGACGCGCGGCTCGGGTGGAAGCGGGCGCCGCAATGGGCGTTGTGTTCACCGCCATGTTCGCGCTCGGCGTCCTGTTGCTGGAGCAGTCGGACGCACGCTCGGTGCACATCGACGTGGAGCACGCCCTTTACGGCAATCTGGAGAGCCACATCTGGCTGGCGGGCACGGACTGGCGTGCGTTGTTCAGCGCGGAAGCTCTGGCCGCGTTGCCGGACGAAGCGGTACTGCTGGCTGCGGTCGCACTTATTCTCGCCGTCTTCGTCGCGCTGTTTTTTAAAGAATTGCGGTTAGTGACCTTCGACGCCGATTACGCCCGCAGCATCGGCTTGCCCGCCACTGCAATCGGCTTCGGCGTCATTCTCGCGGCGGCGTTCGCGGCGGTGACGGCGTTTTCCGCTGTCGGCTCCATACTGGTGATCGCCATGTTCATCTGCCCAGCGGCGGCGGCGCGGCTGCTCACTAATGACCTGACCACGCAAATCTGGTTGAGCGTCGCCATCGCCGCGCTGTCCGCCATCCTCGGCTTTATCGCAGCCGGACACGCGCCGTTGTGGCTCGGCTTTCAGTCCACGGTGAGCGCAGCGGGCATGATCGCGGTCGTGTCGGGTCTGTTCGTCCTCGCCGCCGCATTTATAGGCCTTCAACGCGGCACGGCGCGCCGCAACGCTTGACGCAGGGGGCTTCGCATTCCACGTTCTGACTTTGCCACGCTTGAGGTAGAGCAATGCCACGCATCGACGAAACTTTGCCGTTCAAGCCTGTGCGCATTGCGGTGCTCACAGTTTCGGACACGCGCACACCTGAGGACGATAAATCCGGGGCGCTCCTTGCCGAACTGTTAACGGCCGACGGTCATGAACTGGCGGCCAAGGCGGTGGTCAAAGACGATGTGGCTCAAATCCAGTCAATGCTCAGATCGTGGATTGCAGACGCCAATATTGACTGCATTATCACCACTGGCGGCACCGGCCTGACCGGGCGCGATGTGACGCCGGAAGCTGTGCAGCCGCTATTTGACAAGGAAATCGAGGGCTTCGCGATCCTGTTTCACATGCTGAGTTTTGCAAAGGTGGGCACCTCGACAATCCAGTCGCGAGCGCTCGGCGGGCTGGCAAGCGGCACCTATATTTTCTGCGTGCCAGGGTCGCCCGGCGCATGCCGCGACGCCTGGGACGGTATTTTGAAATTCCAGCTCGATTTCCGGCACCGCCCCTGCAATATGGTCGAAATCATGCCAAGGCTACTGGAGCATGTCTGAGCGAAACGTAATCTTTGAGTAATTAGAATGAGAGCGATAATTTTAAACTGCTACCCAGAAGCCGGATTTGGGCAGGAGACAATTGCCTGGTGCCGCCGCTAATTTTAAGTTGCTGGTGATGACAGCCCCAATAATTGTGCTGATTGCGCTCCGGTTAAAACTTTCAGCGGAGAAAATAAGCACCGGGCGACGATAGCCAGGTTCTGAGGCTCGCGGTTCCGCTAAATCAGCCCACCAGATATCCCCGCGATGCACAGTTACCACGGATATGACAGCGATTTGCTCTGCATCGCGGCTATGGCAGGGTCTAGCAGTTCAATATCTGCATCCGCGCCATGAACTTTGTTAAGCGCCTCGGTAACACTGGTTTCGCGACGGCGTACGACATACTCCGAAATCGCTTTCGATGTAATCAAGGCTTCATGAGCCGCTCGACATAGACCGGCAAGCTGAAGGCGGCTTTGTGCACTTTGGGCGAGTAGTAGTTCGTTTCGATGCCAGACGCCTCGAAGCGTTCGCGCAGCTTTTTCAGCTTGATTTTGCGCAAGGATTTGTCGTTGGACGCCCAGGCGAGCGCAAACGGCCCGCCGAAATAGGTCGGCTGGTTGACGAGGAATGTCGCGGAGTCCTCGAACAGTTCGCCGAACAGGCCCATGGTGCCGCGCAGATGGTCCGGGTGGAGGAACGGGAGGCCGTTTTGCGTGATGAGAACGCCCGGGTCGCTCAGGCAGCGGCGGCAGCCCTCGAAAAAGCCTCGCGTGAACAGCACGGCGGCGGGGCCGACCGGCTCCGTGGAGTCGACGATGATGCAGTCGAAGCGCTCATCTGTTTCCGCCACATATTTCACGCCGTCGGCAATGACCAGTTCGACGCGCGGGTCGTCGAACGCGCCCCGTGAGATATTCTGCAGATGCTTCAGCGACAGGTCAACGACCTCGCGATCGATCTCGCAAAGCACGGCGCGCTCAACGGATTTATGCCGCAGCACTTCGCGCAGCACGCCGCCGTCGCCGCCGCCGATGATCAGCACGCGCCTTGCGTCTCCGTGCGCGAGGATGGGCGTGTGCGCCATCATCTCGTGATAGATGAACTCGTCCTTGTCGGTGAGTTGCACGACGCCATCCAGCATCATCACGCGCCCGAAGGTGTCGTTCTCAAAGATGACGAGGTGCTGGTGCTCGGTCTTGTTTTCATACAACACGTTGTCCGTTGCCAGGGAGCAGCGGAAATGCGAGTGCAGCGTCTCATCGATCCAGCGTGTCATACCGTCTCCCAGCATATTAAAAGCCGCGCAGAGCGTGACTTCGCAGCGACAGCAAATTCAAGAAATGGCGTCTGAAGCTTGACCAAACCCAGTCTTCTTTGGATAGCTGTTACGCGCTAAATATGACGATATCAATGAAGGAAAATTAGCATGATCTTGATCGCACGCTTCTTTATGGCGTCCATGTTAAGCATCGCATTGTTTGCAAGTTTCGCGAATGCACAAAGCGTGAAAAAGGCTCCGGCGCCCAAACCCGCCGTGAGTGGCAACGGTGGCGGTATTATATATGTTTATTGGCCACGCGGGTTTTTCGACCCGATTCTGCCAAATCTCCCGGAATGGATGAAGATCCGTCATGACATTGCAATTGACGGCAAGGTGGCTGGCGAATTGACCAAAGGCGAATACACGGTGCTAAGGGTAACTCCGGGAAAGCGGTATATCGACATCAAGCAGGGCGGATTAGACTTAGGCAGTTTATTCGGCAACAAGGGCACGGCTATACTGGTGGGCAACGGCACGAGCTTGTATTTTCAGGTTTATATTGAAAATAACGCCGTCTTTCTGTCACAGCGACCTGCGTCGGAAGGCCAAGCAAACGTATCGCAGTTGAAGCGTTTTGGGCGATGACAATGTTGATTGTTAGCAGGCTGGTTCTAGCGGTTTTTGTGTGCGCCCTATCATTTGGATGGACTTCCGCGGTTGCGCAGGAAAGTCCGCTTGAGGCTAAGAAGTCCAAACCGCAAAACGGTTCTGGAACGGTGTATATTTTCTGGCTGGACGTCGAGAATAGAATTTTCCCAAAATCCATGATGAAAAGGATTACGGTGAGGGTTGGTGGGCGACAAATGGCGATCATTCAGCCAGGTGAGTTCGTAGGGCTAAACCTTCCCGCCGGGAAGCAGACAATCGTTCTGGAAGAAGACGTAATTTTAGGCACGTCAAGAACTCCGAGCACGGTAACAGTTTCATCGGGGGCCCGGTATTATCAGATAGTGTCTCAGAATGCGGGCGGATGGCTTCAGGAAATTCCGTCTGAAGTGGCGCGACCCGAGATGGCAAAATTGAAGAAGCGTTGATGCAACGATCGTAATGAAACTGGGCCGCGATGCCATGCATGCGACCCAGTTTCATTAATCCTACAAATTTAAGCTCAACGCCCCGAGAGCGGCCTAAGCCGCCTTTCTGAATACCTGCGCCGCAACTTCCTTGCCGCGAAAAATCTCCTTCACGATAATCTCGGACGGCTGGAAAGCCTCCTTGAGCACGTCGATCGCCAGATGCGGTTTCGCGTGCCCACACATGAAAATGTCGAGCGCGGCATAGCCATGCTCCGGCCAGCTATGGATGCTGATATGCGATTCCGACAGCACCGCCACGCCGGAAACGCCGCCGTTGGGCGTGAAGTGATGCATGTGGATGTGCAGGAGAGTCGCTCCAGACACTTCGATGCAGCGCTTAAACGTATTCTCGATGTGGGCTATGTCATCCAGACGGCTGCCATTCAGCACGTCTATAATTAGATGGGTTCCCGCAAACCGGACACCGTCCCGCTCGCAAAAATAGTCCTTACGGTCGTGTTCGGTCGTTTGTGCTCCGAAAACTGAGTTTTGTTCTTCCGTTTGGGCGGTGCTTGAACCTCGATCCAAGTCCATCCCCAATTGGAAGAGGGCGTCATAAGCCATGTGGCGTCCTCCCCAACCAGCAGATGTCCTACATTAGACAAGGCGGGGTATGTGCATCTTTAAGGTGCACAGTACAAGTAAAAATGCTGTCAAACTTGAATTTTCCTGTGACGGGGCGGCAACTTGGCCCCTATGTGCTCGATTGCCGCAGCCAAGGGCGAAAATGCGCCGCGATTTGCGCACGGAAAACCAACAGATGACGTTGTCAGCGCATTCGCTTGACGCGGCGGGCGTTATTCAGTTTATCGGGGCGAGTTGCATGCAAGGCGTGCGGCGAAGGAGAGTTCGGTTATGGCGTTCAAGTTGGGATTGGAAAAGCTCGGGCTTTTATGTCTTCGCAGCCCGTGGCTTGCCGCCCTTATCATCGCTCTGATCACTGTCGCGGCGGGCGTTGGCGTTTCCCGGCTGAGCGTCGATGACTCCCTCAGCGAGTTGTTCCGGTCCAACACCGCCGAATTCCGTCAGTACGAGCGACTAGACACCCGCTTCCCCTCCAGCGAATACGACGTGCTCGTTGTTATTGAGGGCAAAAGCCTGCTGACGCGCGAAAGCCTGACCGCGCTGCGCAATATGGTGATCGAGTTCCAGTTTGTGCCCGCCACCAAGGGCGTCATTTCGCTATTCTCCTCGCGCGAACCGCCCGTCAATGGCGGCATACCCGAGCAGCTTTTCCCGGAAGAATTGCCCGAGGGCGCCGCATTCGACGCGCTGGTAAACAAAGCGCGCGAAAACCGTATCATCAAGGATCGGTTGCTATCCGCTGACGGGCAACTGGCGCTCATCGTTATCCCACTCGACAAGGATGGCGTTAAGCAGGAGGGGCTGGCGGAGGTCGCAAAGCAGATCGAAGCGACCGCCAAGGAGAAACTGAACGGCACGGGATTAACCGCGAGCCTCTCGGGCGTGCCGATTTACCAGCTCGAAATCCGCAACGCCGTGCAACACGACCGCATTCTGTTCAACGGCATCGGTTTCGCGGTTGGCGCGCTGATCTGCTTTATTTTCATGCGCAGCTTTTCATTCACACTGATCGCCATCGCGGGGCCGATAATCGCCGTGGTTTGGGCGCTCGGGCTGCTCGGTTTCATAAACATTCAGCTCAATCTATTTCTGAACGTCATCACGCCGCTGATCATGGTGATTTCCTTCGCGGACAGCATGCACATGGTGTTCGCCATCCGGCGGCGCATGATCGCTGGAGACGATGCAAAAGCGGCCGCAAGCCATGCCGTGCGGCATGTCGGCCCCGCCTCGCTGTTGACGATGCTCACCAACCAGGTCGCGTTCGTTTCGCTGATCTTCTCCGACTCGGCGCTGATCCGGGGCTTCGGGATCGCGGGCATCCTATCGACCACCATAGTCTTCTTTGTGGTCATTGCCCTCGCGCCAACGCTTGCCGCGATCATGCTTAAAAACCAAAAACTCGCCACGCAGTCATTCAAGGACGATGACGCTGGTATGAACTGGCTGAACGGCGTGTCGGACTTTCTTGCGCGGCATCTGAAAGCTTACGCCGCCACTTACACATTTCTGGGCGTCGCCCTTGTGGCGCTGTTCGGCTACACGTACATGCAACTTCAGCCAAAATACAAACTCGCCGATCAGGTGCCTGATCAAGAGCAGGCCATGCAGGCTGCTGGGCGGCTCGACCAGAAGCTCACCGGGGCCAGCCCAATACACGTACTTGTAGAGTGGAAGGGCGGCACGCTTTACGACGTGAAACGCTTAGATGCTGTCGCGCAGGTGCATGACATTGTTGAGCAGACTGCAGGCCTCGGCAACGTTTGGTCGCTGCACACGCTTCGCCGCTGGCTGGCTGAGGGCGGTGAAAACAACCTGGAAACACTGAAGCAGTATGTTGGCGTGCTGCCTGAATATCTGACGCGGCGCTTCATCACCAAGGAGGAGGATGCGGTGGTCGTGACGGGCCGCGTGCCCGATATCGACGCGGGTGACATTCTGCCCACCGTGAGTAAGCTCGATGCCGCACTGGCGCTGGTGCGCGCCGCTAACCCAGACATCACGATTTCGGTCACGGGCCTGCCCGCCATTGCCGCGCGCAACAGCGCCAATATGATCGCCCAGTTGAACGGCGGTCTGTTCATCGACATCCTGATGGCGATGGCGATCATTATGTTCGCGTTCCGGTCTATCTCGGCCGGGCTTTACAGCCTCATCCCCAACCTGCTGCCCATTCTAGCGGCGGGCGCAATGCTGCATTGGTCTGGCATCGGGTTGCAATTCGCCAGCATCGTGGCGCTTACCGTTGCATTCGGTCTGGCAATCGACAACATCGTGCATTATCTCTACCGCCAGCAACTCGAAGATGAAGCGGGCGGCGATAGCGTCGCATCTGCCGAGCGAACGATGAGGGCGATTGGACCGGTCGTGATCCTTACAACCGCCGTGCTAATCGCGGGCCTTGGGATGCCGCTGTTCTCGGCCCTTCCATCCCTTCGGCTGTTTGGATTGTTGAGCATTGTGGTGCTGTCTGTCGCGCTTCTAAGCGTCATCATTTTCCTGCCGTCGATCATCTTCTTCGTGCGAAAGTTGACGGCTGGTTCGCCTAAAAATCAAGTGAAGCAGGAAGCCCCCGCTGAGTAAGTCTCTGCTAAAAATTTCGGTTAATGGCGAGGCAATCGCCACTCCGGCTAAAACCCTCGCTGAATTGTGCAATGCGCTGGGTTACGGCGATGCAAAAATTGCGACAGCTCTGAATGGAGTCTTTGTCGCGGCGACCATGCGATGCGCGGCGGCGTTATCGCCTGATGATAAAGTTGAAATCGTCGCGCCGCGCCAGGGCGGATAACTCGCCGGATGGTGATTATATGCTGACTTTATATGGTGACAGCCTGCCGTCGCGTCTGCTGCTTGGCACAGCGCTTTATCCATCGCCCGATGTCATGCGCCGCTCGGTGGAAGCATCGGGCGCGAGCCTTGTCACGGTGTCGCTGCGGCGTGAATCCGCGCGGGAAAAATCGGGGCAGGGCTTCTGGGCGCTTGTCCGGGAGCTTGGCGTGCGCGTTCTACCGAACACCGCTGGATGCCGCACCGCTCGCGAAGCGATCACCACGGCGCAAATGGCGCGCGAGGTTTTCGACACGACCTGGATCAAGCTGGAAGTCATCGCCAATGACGACACGCTACAACCCGACGTGTTTGGTCTTGTCGAGGCGGCACAGGCCCTCTCCAACGATGGCTTTAAAGTCTTTCCCTACACCACTGAGGACCTAGGCGTTGCCGAGCGTCTCATGGCGGCCGGTTGCAAGGTGTTGATGCCATGGGCGTCACCCATTGGGGCCGGACGAGGACTGATGAACCCGTACGCCTTGCGTATGCTGCGCGCTTACTTCCCTGGCGTTCCGCTCATCGTTGACGCCGGGCTAGGCGCGCCTAGCCATGCCGCGCTGGCTATGGAGATGGGCTTTGACGGAGTGCTGCTGAACACCGCCGTCGCCAAGGCTGGCGACCCCGTTGTCATGGCCGAAGCGTTTGCAAAAGCTGTGGAGGCCGGACGTTTGGCCTTCAAATCCGGGCTTATGCCCGAACGCGACATGGCGCAGCCGTCAACCCCTTTGGCTGGCGCTCCGTTTTTCGATCCCGCCCATGCTTCATAGATTTTACCCCATTGCGCGGAACGCCGCATGGGTGGCGCGTCTTACCGGGCTGGGCGTAAAAACCATTCAGTTGCGCGTGAAAGACGAGAGCGCCGAAGCCATCCGGGAACACATCCGCGATAGCCTTGCCGCGTGCGCCGCCCATGGTTGCCAGCTCATCGTCAACGATTACTGGGAGGCCGCCATCGCGCTCGGCGCGGATTATGTCCATCTTGGGCAGGAAGACCTGGCGGCGGCGGATTTGCCCGCCATAAAGCGCGCCGGGTTGAAGCTTGGCGTCTCCACCCACAACCACGATGAGCTGCGCATCGCGCTGGCGGCGGAGCCTGATTACGTCGCGCTTGGCCCAATCTACGAGACGACCCTAAAGGCGATGCCGTTCGGCCCGCAAGGGCTTCCACACATTGGCGAGTGGAAGCGGCTTGTTACCTGTCCGCTCGTGGCGATTGGCGGGATAACGTTGGAGCGGGCGCCGGGGGTGTTTGCGGCCGGCGCCGATTCCATCGCCGTGGTTAGCGATGTCACTAGCGCGCTTGATCCAGATGCGCGTATAAGTTCCTGGCTGCAAAATTACCCCTGAGGCAGCCTCAGAGTCGTATTGTTTGCAAATTAGCGCGATTTCCTAACTTTTTGTAGTATGTTTCGTTATTTTATTTACGGCGAAACACTTTTTAAGAAAATCGTCTATGGCTGAAGACACCGTAAGCTTTCCAATTGTCGGTATCGGCGCATCGGCGGGCGGGGTAGAGGCGCTTTCACACTTTTTTAGCCCTATACCCAAAAATCCCGGCGCCGCTTTTGTGATCGTGACCCATTTAAGCCCCGACCGTCATAGCCTGTTGCATGAGGTAGTGGCGCGGTATACCTCGCTACCCGTTTCAATCATCACTGACGGCATGCTCGCCAAGCCGGATAATGTTTACGTTATGCCTGAAAGCTCCATTCTTGAGATGCAAGGCCATAATTTCAAGCAGAGGAAGCTTGAACCATTGCAGCGGGAGCGCAAACCAGTCGATATTTTCCTCAGCTCCCTTGCCCGGGAGCACACAGAGTGCGGTGTTGGCGTCATCCTGTCGGGCGGCGATGGAGACGGTACACTAGGGATCAAAGCTCTAAAGGAGCATGGGGATTAACTTTTGCTCAAATAGCGGATTCGACGTCGCCCCGTCACCCGAGCATGCCAAACACCGCCATTGCCACAGGTCTTGTAGATTTCGCCATCCCCGCTCAGGAAATGATGGATAAGATTGTCGAGTTCGCGCGCGGGCTGCTTTCGTCCAATGTCGCTACCGTTCCTGCGGAGGACGAGGAAGTGATGAGCGCTTATCGGCAGATTAATGAAATTCTGCGAACTCGGATTGGACATGATTTCAGCGGTTACAAAAACAAAACATTTTACCGGCGCGTTAACCGGAGAATGCAGATCGTAAAGACAGAAACCGTTGAGGAGTACGCAAAATATCTCGCGCAGGAGTCCAAGGAAGTTAACGCGCTATTTCGTGATTTGCTTATCAATGTCACCAGTTTCTTTCGAGACGCCGACGCTTACGAAGCCTTGCAAGCGACAGTCATACCATCGATTTTCGAGGGCCGGGGGGCTGCGAACAGCGTCCGTGTCTGGGTGCCGGGATGTGCAACTGGCGAAGAGGTTTACTCCATTGCCATGCTGATGCGTGAGCATATGGATACATTACCAACAGTCCCTCACGTACAGATCTTTGCAACGGACATTGACGCCAGCATTGTCGCAGTCGCGCGAAGCGGACAATATCCGGAGGCCTTGGTTGAAGGCGTTAGCGAAGCGCGCCGCAAACGTTTCTTCGCACTTGAAGGTTCGACATATGTGGTCGAGAAAGAGATTCGCGAACTTTGCGTGTTCTCACCACACAGCATTGTCCGCGACCCCCCGTTTTCCAGAATGGATTTGGTCTCGTGCAGGAATGTGCTCATTTATTTTGGTTCGGAACTGCAAAATCAGACCATACCAACTTTCCATTACGCTTTAAAACCAGGCGGTTACTTATTTCTCGGGTCGTCCGAAAATATCAGCAGGTTCGACTACCTTTTCGCCCCGGTAGATAGAAAGCAGCGTATTTTTCGCAGCCGCGCACAAGCGAGCGGTGGCGTACTCGTGCCCAGACTTACACCCGGTATTCCCATGGCGCCGCTGCCAAGCGCAGTCCGACCGTTGAAGACAGCGCCTGGCTCAACCTTGCGTCACACCGCCGAGGCGCGCGTTCTGGAGCGTTTTTCTCCCGCCCATGTGGTGGTAAACCAGGATGGCGACATCGTTTACTTTTCGAGCCGGACAGGAAAATATCTGGAGGCGGGATCGGGCGCTCCATCGCGCAACCTTTTATCTATGGCGCGCAAAGGTTTGCGCCTCGAACTACGAACTCTCTTGCGTGCCTCCGTTGAGAAAAACTCTGCGTGCGTGCGAGATAACATTGCGGTTGAGACCGACGATGGCTCCGTTCAGATATTGACTTTGGTTGTCGAGCCCGTCGAAGTCGCTGATCAGGAAGATCGGCTGTTTTTGATTATTTTTGCGGATACTGGGCCTTTGGTCAGCCGTGAAAACGCCATCAACCGTCCGCGCATCGCTGACGACGCGATAGTAACTCTTTTAGAGCACGAAATTCGTGAGACCCGCGATAAGCTGCAGGGGATAGTGGAGGAGTATGAGACCACTCTCGAAGAGGTCAAATCCACCAATGAAGAGATACTGTCCGTTAACGAAGAATACCAATCGACCAATGAAGAGCTTGAGGCATCAAAGGAGGAGCTTCAGTCGCTTAACGAAGAGCTACAAACTGTCAATAGTGAACTAACGCTTAAAATCGACGCGTTGGACAAAGCTAACTCGGATTTGTGCAACCTTTTCGACAGCACGCAGATCGCGACGATTTTCATCGATCAGCATATGCTTATTCGCAGTTTTACTCCGGTTGCGTCAAAGTTATTCAACATTTTGACAAGCGACAAGGGAAGGCCTCTAACCGATCTGTCGCCTCGGGTGGATTATCCCGAAATGACAGATCACATAATAAAAGTCCTGGCGACTGGCGAAAGCATTGAGCATAAAATCAAAAGTCTTAACAGCGAACAATATTATCTTGCTCGCACTCAGCCTTATAGATCTTCGGACGGCGACCTTAAAGGGGCGGTGCTAACGTTTGTTGATATTTCCATACTAACCAAGGCAAACATCAATATCACAAATCTGAAGGCGACGGACGCCCATCTTCGACTACTTGTGGCGGAGTTAAACCACCGCGTAAAGAACATGCTGAGTGTGGCGCTGGCGATTGTTAAGCAAACACTGGCAGGTTCGCCCATATCGAAAGAGATTTATAATTCCGTGGTAGGGCGTTTGCACGGTCTGGCTGCGTCGCACGAGTTACTAGTGCTTGAAAGCTGGTCCGATATGAATATTGTCGATCTCCTGCATAAGCATCTTTCGCCATTTGGGCTGGATCGCATCCGTTTTCCGAACACCCCGGTTTTGCTCAAACCGCGCGAGGCTCTGTCCCTTGGAATGGTATTGCACGAACTCAGTACAAACGCCGCGAAATATGGATCGCTTTCCAGTCCTGAAGGCTTAGTCACTATCACGTGGTTTGAAGGCCCAGGTGACGGCAATTACCGGAGATTGAATTTGCAATGGGAGGAGACCGGCGGTCCGCCCCCAACGGCTCCCGCAAAACGCGGCTTTGGAATGAGTTTAATCCAACAGGAGGTTGCTTACACACTCGATGGTAATGTAGACTTTAGTTTCATGCACGGGGGACTGCGTTTTAATTTGGATTGTAACATCGCGCAATGAACTACGAAAAGCAAAAAGTACGCATATTGCTTGTGGAAGATGAGTGGCTTATAGCGCTGACGACCCAACAGATACTTCAGGATGCAGGCTATGTTGTCGTTGGCCCGGCCCCGTCCGTGCGGACTGCTCTCGAGCTGATTGATAGCGACAGGGTAGATGTCGCCATGCTTGATGTCAGGCTGGGGAAGGACACAAGTTTTCCCGTAGCGGAGGCGCTAAGACGCCAAAAAACACCTTTCCTGTTTATGTCGGGCTATGAAAGGCAGGACATGCCTGACATTTTTAACAACTATGACATAGTTGCAAAACCGGTTTTGCCAGCGATCCTGCTGGAAAAGCTCAGCTCATTGATGACCGAAGACAAATGTTAGATTGTGGTAACCAACCCATTTCTAACGAGCGGCGCGAAGCAACCGGATAGCCCCCTGTTCGTTAATGGTATACGGGACCGGAACAAAGAACTCGGGCTATCGCAATCAAAGCGCGCGTTTTTGTTGACCTCAGCATGGTTTTTGCTGTTTAATTTCATACCATGCGGTGTGTTCGTCTCATAAATGACGGTGTTGCGCGGAGCTGGAAAGCCAGCTAAACCATGATGGCTTATTGCTTGCTGACACCCTTGCTCTCAGAAAGACATGCGGATCAAGCCCTTGTGATCACTCGGCATTTGTGTTCCATGAGGAATGTCACACGATGGTCATGACAAAATTATTAAATAGGGCGTTTGAAACGATGAGTGAGCTGCCCACGGCTAGGCAGGACGAAGTCGCGCAGATGCTTATTGATCTGGCGCAGCAAGAACAATCAGATTTAACGCTGTCGGAAGAGCAGTTAGCCGAAGTGCGGCGCCGGATGAGTTCGCCCCCTGATTATGCGGGCGACGCCGATGTCGAGGCGTTTTTTCGCCGAATGGCTGGATGAAAATTAGATATAGAGCGCAAGCCCTTGCCGATTTAGGCGCCATACACGAGTTCATCGCCGAGACCAATGTAGCGGCGGCAGGGCGCGTTATTGATAGACTTCATAAATCCCTCAACCGACTGAAAGTATTTCCCTTATCCGGCCGAGCGGGTCTGGTGGAGGGAACACGCGAGCTTATCGTTAGCGGATTGCCCTATGTTATTGTCTATGTGCCCAGCGACGAGTTTGTCGATGTTGTCGCCGTATTCCATGGCGCTAGATCGCGCTAATCGTATTACAAAGTGCTAGGGCGGCGAACACATGCCCGCCGCCGCTTCATTCGTAGAGCGTGACCTTACTTCTTGTTCATCTCTGTTTCGATCGAGATTTCGACTTCATCAGAAACGGCTGGCGCATAGTTGCCCATAGCGAAATCGGAGCGTTTCACGGTCGTTTTCGCGCTGACGCCGATGGATGTCTTTTTAGAAAACGGATGTTCGCCTTTAAAATTAAGCGTTGCGTTCAAGGTAACGGGCTTAGTCACGCCTTTCATGGTCAGATCGCCAATGATCTTCCCGGTTTTCTCCCCCGTCTTCTCGATTTTGGTGGTTTTGAAGGTAATTTCCGGAAATTTCTCGGTTGAAAGCCAATCGGGGCCGCTCAGAAACGTTTCCGCGCCCAAAGACATGGCCTGAACGCTTTTGGCGTCGATTCTAACGGTCAGCGCGCTTTTCTCGGGCGCGGCTTCGTCAAACGTCAGTTCGCCGTCGTAGTTCTTGAAGAATGCGGCGGTGCGGCTAAGGCCGAAATGATTCCATGTGAAGCGGACTTCGGTATGTTTTTTATCGAACACATAAGTGTCGGCGGCGAAAGTTTGCGCTGTCATAGCGATAAGCACAGCAAATGCGATGCGGATCATAATAATCTCCTCATTTGTTGTTCAACAAACATGAACTAATCTGGTTTAGTCCGAAACGAGCAGGGGTGAAGTCAAATCTATTTGACCGCATGTTATTGCGAAGCCTTGAGGCCCTTCAATGGCATTCACGCCAGATTTAGGCTCATACCGCCGTCAACCATAATGCCCTCTCCTGTGGTGTAGGCGCTGTCGTCGCTGGCGAGGAAGAGCGCGACCTTAGCCACCTCCTCCGGTTTGCCGAAGCGGCGTAACGGCATTTGCGCCAGCAGCGCCTTCGCCATCAGCGGGTTCTCGGTGTAGCGGCCTGTCATTGCGGTGGGGATGAAGCCGGGGCACATGTAATTCACGCGAATACCGTATGGCGCCAGTTCCACCGCAAGGCTGCGAGACAGGCCAGCCACCGCCGCCTTCGCGGTTGAATAGGCCGAAAGCTGGCGCGCGTGCTGCTCCGCCATGATCGAGGACAGGTTGACAATCGCGGCGTTACCTGAGGCTTGCAGCATCGGCAGGGCGGCGCGCGTCACGCGGATTGCGCCCCACAAATGCGGGTTGAGCACACTCTCCCACATGGCGTCGTCGGTGTGGCGAAAGTCGGCGCGCAGCAAATTGCCCGCGTTGTTGACGAGAATGTCGAGCTTGCCATGCGTTGCGTTAACAGCGGCCAATACGGCGGCAATTTCTGCCACGTCTGTAACATCGAGCCGGTGGCCAGAGGCTTGCGCGCCGCCCTCATTGATTGCAGCCACGCCCGCGCTTGCCGCGCCGCCATCCATGTCCGTCACGTAAACGAACGCCCCTTCGGTTGCGAACAGCTTCGCCATTGCGAGGCCCAGCCCGTTGCCCGCGCCCGTAATCAGCGCAATTTTACCCTCAAGCCGCCGCATCTGAAATCCCTGTTATTTCCAGTCGTGCTTGCATTGATAGGTTCGATGAGTCAATAGCTGCTCAAGCTGAATTAGAAAGATGGGCTGCCGCAACTCGCTAAAAGCCCTCTTACAGGATGTCCCAACTAGGACAGGTGCGCCCGCGTTATATTGATATGAGCACGCGCTGCGGGACGAACTCTCTCGCTAACAACATCAATTATCGATTGTGAACTAGTCTGTTCAACATTGATCGGATTAGACTCAATGCGCATCATCTTTATAATGCCGCTTACGACAATCATGGCGTAACGCTTGGTTATACTACCCAACCCTGAAGTGGATGAATCGTGTATCATTCCTAGAGCGCGAGTAAACTCCAAGTTGTTGTCCGACAGAAAAAGAAGCTTGCCTTGCGGGTCTGTCGCAATTGCCCATTCGTGTAAAACAAACACGTCATGAACCGAGATACACACAACAATGTCCGCGCCGAGCTTCCGCAGTTTATGGTAGTCAGCGACGAAACCGGGATGACAACTGGGCGTAAAAGCGCCTGGCAAGGCAAAAACAACCGCAGTTCTGTTGGCAAAAATCTGATCCGACGAGAGCCTCACCGGGCCGTTTTGATCCATTGTCTCGAAAATAGCTTCCGGCAGGCGATCTCCAGCGGCCGCTTGGCTTATCGTGGAATTTTCATACCCTATATTAAGGTTCTCAATCTCGACATCCGTCAAAGCTCCGTCACGCTTTAGCGCTATCATTATATGCTTGGCTATTTTTTCTATTTCATTAGAAGGGCGCAAAAGCATCTGCATACTTAAAGGGCCAAACCGCTTTTTATATGCATCCACAGTTTCTTTAAACGCATCCATTTTCCGGTCTCGCATATCCAGTTGATTAACCACCGTATGCAACGACTGGCTATACACTTCGGATTGCTATAAATTTAAAATTTTATGCAGTTATAACACCCTGACTTTATTGGTTATAAACAACCAGATACGGGAACTTTTTGCCTAAATGTGTTGCAGCGATTAATATAATAATTCTTAGTCATTTAGCGGATTATCGACGGCTGGCCATCTGCGAGATCAATGCAATCGCCGAGGAAAATCGACGGCATAACTGGCCACACCAACTTTCTCGCGCTGAAAGCTGCCATAGAAGCTGGGCGTGCTGGAGAAGCGGCGCGTGGCTTCAGCGTTGTGGCGGGATAAGTCCGTTTGCTCGCCAGCCGAACTGGGGCGTCAACCGGCAAGATGGTTATAGAAACCAGAAACAAGATTCTATTAAGCCCTTCGCAGTAGCGAACTCATTCGTGAGAATCCATCGCGGGGTCGATGGAGGCGGTGTCTTCCTTCGGCGGCGTCCACTTTTCGCGCATGGTGACGAGTTCTTCGCCTGCGCTGGGGTGCAGCGCCATGGTCGCGTCGAAGTCGGCTTTGGTCGCGCCCATTCGCATCGGGATGGCGACGATTTGCACGATTTCGGCGGCGTCCGGCCCGAGAATGTGGCAGCCGACAACGCGGTCAGTTTCGCCGTCCACAACGAGTTTCATCGTCATACGCTCCTCGCGCTTCGGCAGAACATGCTTCATCGGCCGGAAGGTGGATTTATAGATATCCACGCGGGCGAACTGGCGGCGCGCTTCCGCCTCGCTTAGACCTACCGTGCCGATCTCGGGCTGCGAGAACACCGCTGTGGGAATAAGGTGGTAGTCCGCGCACGTCGGTTTGCCGCCAAATACGGTGTCAGCGAATGCATGGCCCTCGCGGATGGCGACGGGGGTCAGATTCACGCGGTTCGTCACATCGCCGACCGCGTAAATGTTCTCAACGGAGGAGCGCGAATACTCATCCACGATCACTTCGCCAAACATGCCGAGTTTTAGGCCAGCAAGGTCAAGCCCGAGCCCCGTCGTCGCAGGCTTTCGGCCTGTCGCAAACATCACCAAATCTGCGGCCAAGATTTCGCCGCTCATCAGGCTTGCGGTTAATGCGCCGCCGTCTTGCGCAATGGCTGAAATATCGGCGTTCATATGAAACCCCACGCCTTTTGCTTGCAGCGCGTGCGTAAGTCCCACTCGCATGTCCTCATCGAAGCCGCGCAAAATCTCCGGGCCGCGATAGATGATGCTTACCTCCGAGCCGAGGCCGTGGAAGATGCCCGCGAACTCTACCGCGATATAGCCGCCACCTACGATAGCGACACGGCGCGGCAGCTCCGTCAGGTGAAATGCTTCGTTTGAAGTGATGGCGTGCTCGTCGCCGCGGAATTTCGGCACAAATGGAGCGCCGCCAGTTGCGATCAGGATTTTGTCGGCGGTTACGGTTTTGCCGCCTGGCTCCAGCCGGATGGTGTGAGCGTCCTCAAGCGTTGCGCGTGCCTGAAACACGCTAACATTGGAGCGTTTAAGGTTGGCCTCATAAATTCCGCTAAGGCGGTCAATTTCCACGCCCTTGTTGGCGATGAGTGTCGCCCAGTCAAATCTTGCGCCTTCTACCGTCCAGCCATAGCCGCCCGCATCCTCCAAGATGTCAGAGTAATGGCTGGCGTAAACCAGCAGCTTTTTCGGCACGCAACCGCGTATGACGCAGGTGCCGCCAATGCGGTATTCTTCCGCGATAGCGACGCGCGCGCCGTATTGAGCCGAAATCCGCGCCGCCCGGACGCCGCCCGAGCCTGCGCCAATGACAAACAGGTCATAATCATAGGCCATGGCAGCAAAGGCTCCTGATTAGCGTGGCGACGCTTGCATGCTTATCGAGATCCACGCGGCGAGCAGCTTGTCGCGCGTTTCCGGTGAAATGCTTTCGCTCAACGTAAAAAGCCATTTTACTCCAAGAAGCGACAACTGCGCTTCGATCAATTTTGCAGTTTCTGGCGGCATTTCCAGCGCGGCAAGCAATTTCGGATCGTTCATGAATGCCTGAACCTCGTCGGCTTCATCCGGGCTGATTAGAGCAATTGCGTTGACAATTTTCTGCAACTGATCTGACAGTTTGCGCATTGCATCGGATTTTACGAACTCGTGCAGTTCCTCCAACTGTTCGAGAGACAGCAAACCCGCCAATGAGGCTGATCCACTCTCGGCCAACTCTTCATGAGTTCCTGAAGCCATGTCTGCAAACGCGGTAATGCCTTCCAGCGCATCCCTGCTTTGTTTTTCCGCCACCAATTCCGCGCGAGGGAGTGCGATATCTTTCAGAAAGAGCGCTGCTGAATTCCGCATATCCGCAAAGTGGGTGACTGCAAGCGCATCCGCAAGAATTACTTTGGCAACATCGATACTCTCAAGTGACGGTTCATCGAACTCGAAGGCAGCGACAGAGGATCGATTTGATCCGGCGGCTTTCATTGCATCAGCCAAGACACGAAATTTGGCAAATGTCTTTGAGTCTTGCTCACTCCAATTGGCTGGAGGCTCAACAAGAGCATAAAAAACATCAAATATTTTCCTGACGCCGCTCAGCTTCAAGAGCGCAAGAAATTTTTGCCGTTGGTCTTCACTTAGAGCAAGCTTCACCAGCTCGGCTGCGTCCAAGATCAAAGCGGTGCGGTTTTCAGCGAAGCCGGTTTGAAGGTCTGCCCCGGCAGCATTGATGACAGCAAGGTGAGGTATAAGAGCCTGGAGCAGGGGCAGCTCTGATATTGGAGAGGAGGATGTCTCGACTTCCTTTTGCTGAACTAACTCCGCATCGACATGGGAGGCCATGTTGAGATTTTTCAGAAGATTTGCGTATAAGTCCGGTAGCCGGGAGACCTCGACAAATTTTTCAACCAAACGCACGGAAACGTCGGTCGCCTCGCTGCTCGCACCCGGTTCCTGCCCTTGCTGCGCATAAAGCGGAGCTTGCCAAACAACGAGCGCTAAAATCGCGCCGCTCGCAAATTTCAACATAAGCATAAGCCTCCGGTTATCGCCGCGAAACCCGAACGGCTTAGCGGTTTAGTCGTCTCCGCTGGTGAGAACTTCAACGCCATTTGGCCCCGCGACGATGACTTCGTCGGCGATGCCGATGAACAAGCCGTGCTCGACTACACCGGGAATCATTTCCAATACTTCGGCCAAATCTTCCGGATCGGGGATTTCCCCAAATCCGGCGTCCACGATCAGGTTGCCGTTGTCGGTGATGTAAAGCGAGCCGTCCTTTTTCAAACGCATCGTGAAGGCGCCTTTGCTGCCAGTGTCGGCCGCAGCATCCTCGATCATGCGCAAGGTCGCTTTCAGACCGAACTGGACAACTTCGATCGGCAATGGAAACTTGCCGAGCTTTTTGACCCTCTTGCCACCCTCGGCGATGACAATGAAACGATCCGACGCCATAGCCACAATTTTCTCGCGCAAATGCGCGCCGCCGCCGCCTTTAATGAGGCGCAACTGCGGGTCGATCTCGTCGGCCCCGTCGATAGCCAGATCGAGGATCGGCTCGTCGTCAAGCGTTGTCAGCGGAATGCGAAGCCGCTCGGCTTGCGCGCGCGTCGCCTCCGAGGTCGGAACGCAGATCACTTTAAGTCCGCCCGCCACCTTCTCGCCCAGCAGGTCGATGAACGCCGCCGCCGTCGAGCCGGTGCCAAGCCCAAGCTTCATATCCGGCTCAACATACTCCAGCGCACGCGCCGCCGCCAATTTTTTGTATTTGAGGCTCACATCATCGACTTCCGCAATTGTGCGCTTCTGAAACCGCCCGGGAGAGCTTTTGTCGCGAGCGCGCAGCTTTCTAACCATCAATACCGCCTAAATAGATGTATTTCATTTCCAAAAATTCTTCCATGCCGTGATGCGAACCCTCGCGGCCCAACCCGGATTCTTTTACGCCGCCAAACGGAGCGACTTCCGTTGAAATAATGCCCGCGTTTACGCCGACAATACCGACCTCCAGCGCCTCGGCGACACGCCAGACGCGGCCGAGATCGCGAGCGTAAAAATAGGCTGAGAGGCCGAACTGGGTGTCATTTGCAAGCTTCACCGCTTCGTCCTCTTTGGTGAAGCGGTATAATGCGGCAACCGGGCCAAACGTTTCCTCTCGCGTCAAAATCATATTCGTTGTGGCGCCCGTTAAAACCGTTGGCTCATAAAACGTGCCGCCGAGCGAATGCCGCTTGCCGCCTGTCATAATTTTCGCGCCCTTCGCTACCGCGTCAGCAACGTGAGCCTCGACTTTTTTCAGCGCGGCGGCATTAATAAGCGGGCCTTGCGTGACGCCGTCCTGAAGGCCATCGCCGACGTTCATTGCCGCAACCTTGGACGCCAGTTTATCGGCGAAAGCGTCGTAAACACCGTCCTGCACGAGAAAACGATTCGCGCATACGCACGTCTGGCCCATGTTGCGGTATTTCGAGGCAATCGCGCCTTCCACCGCTTTATCCAGATCGGCATCGTCGAAAACAATGAACGGCGCGTTCCCGCCCAGCTCCAGCGCCACCTTTTTGACGGTTGACGCGGCCCGGCTCATCAGAATTTTGCCGACGCGAGTCGAACCTGTGAACGCCACGACGCGCACGTGCGGGTTGCACGTCATCTCCCCGCCAATCGCCTCCGCGTCTCCTGTCACGACGTTAAAGACGCCCGCCGGTATACCCGCCTGATGCGCCAACTCGGCGAGGGCGAGCGCGGTAAGCGGCGTCTCCGGCGCGGGCTTCACCACAACCGTACAACCGGCAGCGAGCGCGGGCGCGACCTTGCGGGTTATCATGGCTAGCGGAAAATTCCACGGTGTGATGGCCGCGACGACGCCCGTTGCCTGGCGCAGCACGATAATGCGGCCGCCCTGGCGATGCGTCGGGATAGTCTCGCCATAAACGCGCTTGGCCTGCTCCGCGAAAAACTCTACGAATGACGCTCCATACGCCACCTCACAGCGCGCTTCGGCCAGAGGCTTTCCCTGCTCGGACGTCATCAGCTTGGCCAGGTCGTCCGCGTTCGCGGTGATGAGATCGAACCAGCGACGCAAAATCTGGCTACGCTCCTTGGCGAGCAAACCGCTCCAAGATTGGAATGCGCCAGCCGCGCTTGCTATCGCTTGCCGTGTCTCGTCCGCGCCGAAGTGCGGCACGCGGCCAATGACGGCGCCGGTTGAGGGGTTCGTGACCTCGGTCTTCCCCTCGCCAATCCAGGCGCCACCCACATAGCATTGCTGTTTTATCAGGTTTTCATTCAGGCTTTTCATCCGCGCTCCAGGATTACTTGCCGAGGATATAGGCAAACATCAGGGGCGCTACGATGGTTGCGTCGGACTCGATCATGAACTTTGGCGTGTCGATTTCCAACTTGCCCCAAGTGATTTTCTCATTTGGAGCCGCGCCGGAATACGAGCCATAGGACATTGTGGAATCGCTGATCTGGCAGAAGTATTTCCAGCATTTCACTTCATCCAGCCCCATATCCTGATTGAGCATGGGCACCACGCAGATCGGGAAATCGCCCGCTATGCCGCCGCCGATCTGGAAAAAGCCGATGTCGTGGTTTTTAGAGGTCTCGATGTACCACTTCGCCAGCGCCGTCATGTACTGGATGCCCGATTTCATCGTCCGGGCGTCCTTCACAGTGCCGCGCATGACGTGGCTGGCGAAAATATTGCCAGTCGTGGAATCTTCCCAGCCGGGCACGATGATTGGCAGGTTTTTCTGCGCTGCGGCGAGAAGCCACGAGTTTTTCGAATCGATTTCGTAATGCTTTTCGAGCGCGCCAGACAGCAGGATTTTATAGAAGTATTCGTGGGGGAGATAGGATTCGCCCTTCGCGTCAGCCTCCATCCACACTTCTAAAATTGCGCCTTCGATGCGCCGGATCGCCTCGGCTTCCGGAATGCAGGTATCGGTCACGCGGTTGAGGTGGCGGTCGAGCAGGTCCTGCTCGTCCTGCGGCGTCAGTTCGCGCCAGTTCGGAATGCGCACATAATGATTGTGCGCCACGAGATTGTAGACATCCTCCTCCAGGTTTGCGCCGGTGCAGGAAATAGCGTGAACTTTGCCCTCGCGGATCATCTCGGCCAGCGAAAGCCCAAGCTCGGCCGAACTCATGGCGCCGGCGAGGGTTATCATCATCACGCCGCCATTATCTAAATGCGCACGATAAGCGCGCGAAGCGTCCTTAAGGCTTGCCGCGTTGAAATGGCGGTAATGATGGTCGATGAACTGCGTAATTGGCCCCGGAGATATCCCCGTCGTGGCGCTAGTTTTGTTATCCAACAGCGAAGCTCCCGTTAAATCATTGTATCATCAAGAGTTAAATCGTAATCGAAGCGCTCGAACACAAGACAATTTGAAAAATCTGGATGAGAAACGTACTCGATAATGTGATTGTGCGGCGCAAACATATAGATCGGATTTTTTGAAGCAATGGAGATTTCATGCGTGGCGTAACAGTGGTTTTCGATCTGGACGGCACGATGGTGGACACCGCGCCCGACCTGATGGCCGCGCTCGACCATCTGCTGGTGAAATTGGGACTGCCGCCTTCCGACCCGGAAGTCGTGCTGCCTGAGGTCGGGCATGGAGCGCGCGCGATGATCGATCGGGCTATTCACGCGCTCGGACACAAGGTCGATCCCGCCGATCTCGATCCGATGGTAGAGGATTTTATCGCTTACTACCGCGACAATATCGCCGTTAAAAGCCGGCCTTTCCCAGGATTTGAAATAGAAATTGCATGGCTGGCGCGGGAAGGCGCGCGTCTTGCCGTGTGCACCAACAAGCGCGAAGACCTCGCCTGGAAACTTCTGACGGAATTAAAGCTCGACAGCTATTTTCACGCCGTTCTGGGCGGCGACACCCTTGCCGTGCGAAAACCGCATCCGGGCCACTTGCTCGCAACAATCGAGGCGGCAGACGGGGACGCGACAAAAGCGGTTATGGTCGGCGATAGCGCAGCGGACATCGACGCAGCGCGAGCAGCAGGCGTGCCATCCATTGCCGTGGATTTTGGCTATTCCGGCGAGCCTGTCTCCGCGCTAAAACCCGACGCAATCATCCATCATTTCCGCGAGTTGCGAGTGGCGGTTCACACCGTTTTGAACAAGCGCTGAACACGAAAGCGGAGATTTCGCAACAGGACAATCACCTTTTCGGTACGAGTTTGCGTAATTCGAGTATAAGCCCATTGCAGGCAAAGAGTTGGCGGAACAAAACCGTGCCAAGAGTATTTGAGCGACATATCAAAACGCCAACGCATCCGCGATCGTCATGCGGCGGTACATTCTATAGTTATGCATAAGGGCGAGCGGGCATGAGCTTTGAGTTTTGGGATCAGCCCATGGCGCTGAACAAATATACGTGGCTGATACTCACGGCTTCCGCGCTAGCCCTAACGTTTTTCATCGCGGTGACGATGTTCCGCGTGCTGGCGTCGCCTGTCGGTCGCCAGGCGCCGAACAGCCGCATCGCGATGGAGCTGGCGGACAGTTTCAAACCTTCGGATCGGTTTTCGGGCTTCGTCGACGATAACAGCAGCACCTCGATCGTTATTATTGAATTGCCCGCCGACGCTTATGAGCAGGTGAGAACGCTGGGCGACAATCCCACGGCCCTGGCTGCGCAGGGCGTGACTGGGGTCATCAAATCGGAGCTGAAAGGCCGGGAGGGCGAGCACGTTTATCTCACCGGCGCGCAGCAGACGCCGCTGGTCGATTACGCCAAGTTCATCCTTATTTTCCGCGAGAAAGGCGTCGCGGCGATGATTACGGCCAACGTGCCGGAAGCGGCGCTCACTTCGCGTGCAATTTCCAAGGAAGATGTTGAGGCCGCGCTTGCCAGCGCGGAGGTGCGGGACGAAGCAAGCGGCGCGGACGCACTATTCGAACTTGGTTATCTCGGCCCGTTCGAGGAAGACGTCTCCCTTATGGGCAACACAAAAGGCTATCGTTTGAAAGCGGATGCTGGGGCTACGCCGGGCGAAAAATTGCGTCCGTTTTTCCTGGTGGCGCCATCGCTGCACAAATTGCCCATGAATTTGGTGGAGGAAACGGCGACGAAAGCGTTTAAATCGATCGATCAGTTTCGCGACGCTGAAATAACGCAGTTGCGTAAAGTGACCATTGCAGGTCTGCAGGGCGTCGAAATTACCGGCGAGGCGGCTGACTGGAAATCAGGCGAGGCGGCGGGGCTTTATCAGATCATGCTGCCCGGCGCGGGCGGTGGCTATTTCCGTCTTGTCGGCTTCGGGCCAAAGGCGGGCTGGGGAGATAGCCTCGCCGAGTTCCGTAAAATCGCCGAGAGCTTTCGTCCGCTCCCATGAAGCGGACTTAGAGTTTCCGCAGAAATTGCAGGTAATTGACACCGTGGTCGCGTGAGATTCCCCATTTCATTGTCAACGGGTTCATCGAAACTCCCGCCACTTCTAGCACTGCGAAACCATAAGGTTGTAGGCCCCTTTCGATCTCCACTGGCTTGACGAATTTACGCCAGTCGTGCGTGCCACGCGGCAGCCAGCCAAGTACATACTCCGCGCCGACAATGGCCTTTGCATAGGACGCGAGCGTGCGGTTGAGCGTGCCAATCACGAGCACGCCGCCGGACGCAACAAGCGGAGCCAGCGCGCGCAGGAACTGACGCACATCCGCCACATGTTCGATCACTTCGAGCGACAGAACAATGTCAAACGGCGGCTCGCCCGCCAAATCCTCCGGCAGCGCGTGACGATACTCCACGTTGGCGCCGGTTTTTGCGGCATGACGCGCCGCCACCTGCACGTTCTTCTCGGCCGCATCGATGCCAAGACAATCCGCGCCCAACCGCGATAATGGCACGGTCACGATGCCAGCCCCGCAACCCACATCAAGTAGCCGCTTGCCCTTCAGCGGCATGTCGCCCGGAGCGTGTCCAACCAGCGCAGGCAGGCGCGCCGTCAAATGAGCAACGCGCACGGCGTTAAAAGCGTGAACGACTTTGAACGCGCCATTCGGCTTCCACCATTCCTCGGCCAGCGCCTCGAAGCGAGCGATCTCAGCAGGGTCTGCGGTCGCCTGCCCGGACGGTTTGCGAATGTCTTTTCTCAGCATGAATTCACCAATGGCCTTTGCGCCGGTTCCAGATGTAAAGCAGGTGCGCAAAGCCGTTATACGCGACGAGGGCTATGGATCGGATCACGGGCGCTTTCGTCAGACGCCCCAGCCACGCATCGCCGGGGGTGCGAAGCCATATCTCGCTGGCGCAGTCCGCGCCGACGAAAAGAGCGCCATCTGCGTCCATCCCGTGCAATCGTTTGCGCACATCCTCGACCGATGCGCCGAAACGCGCCAGCGCTTCCGGCTCCAGATTGATGTCGCGAAACTCGATGGCCCCCGAGCGCGCCGCAGCGACCAGCCGGTTGCACTGCCAGTCGATGCCCGCGTTGCAAACCGGGCATTTGGTGTTGTACCAGACGGTGAGTTTTGTGCGCATGAAAGCCTATGCCAGTAGCGTATGCCGAATCGGGTGATTTGTCTCTCGGCCAATGCTTGACAGGGCGGGAACGCGAAGCCTAGATGAATGTCTGGGACCGGACGCGTAGCTCAGCGGCAGAGCATCGCCTTCACACGGCGGGGGTCACAGGTTCAATCCCTGTCGCGTCCACCACGCTTACATTGCGTATTTATGCTAAACGATATTAAAGTACCGTAAGGCTAAAAAACTTAGTATTTCCGCAGCAAAAATTGTGATGCCGATGAGTTTTCCCTTGTTGGCTTTTTTGATATATATAATCTTTTTTCGAGAATTGTCCTTCCCAATAGTCTGTCCGTTGTATGCGCTGTAAAGGCTGACCGTCCGTTTTTGGGTCTTTCTTCATTCGCCAGCCCCTACCAATAAGCCCACCAAAAAAGTCCGGCAAGTAAGGGGCTGCATATAACAAGTGATAAAATATCGTTCATCATTGATATATGATATTACAGATGTTTCGCGGGCCGAACTAATGATTTGATCGGAATTCGCATCTCAATTCCGTCCACCATAACTGCCGCGCTTTCGACTTGAAAAACACGACGCATGATAGGCTCTGTCAGCGTTTGTCGGACGGAGCCAAAGGCTGCGACTTTGCCCTCGTCCAGCACCAGCACTTTATCGGCGAAGCGGGCGGCAAGCGTGAGGTCGTGGATCACGGCGACGACGAGGCGGCCCTGCGCTGCGATATCGCGCAACAGCGCCATTACCCCTAGCTGATGCGCCGGATCGAGCGACGCTGTCGGTTCGTCCGCCAGTAGCAACGGCGCGCCTGCGGCCAACGCTCGCGCCAGCATCACTCGCGCACGTTCACCGCCGGAAAGCTCGGTGACTGGCCGCGAGGCAAACCCAGCCATGCCAACTTCATGAAGCGCTCGTTCAATCGCTGCGTCGTCGGCTTTGCTCAGACGCGCGATGCTAGACGCCCGGGGAGCGCGGCCGATGGCGACCACATCTCGGACGGAGATTGGCCAGTGGGCGACATGGCCCTGCGGCAGGTAGGATAGACGGCAGGCGCGCTCGGAAGCGTTCATGCCAGTCAACGCTTCGCCGTCCCAAAACACGTCGCCCGCAAACGGGATCAGCGCTGCGATGGCTTTCAGCAACGTCGTTTTGCCCGCGCCGTTCGGCCCGACAAGCGCTAGCACCTCGCCGCGTTGCACCTCGAATGAGACGTTCTCCAGGATGGGGACGCCGCCAAGGCTCACCGCCAGGTTTTGCACTTGCAAGCTCAAGACATCACCCTTGCGCCTGCAGTAGGTCGCGCCCGCGCTGTTTCCAGACCAGCCAGATAAAAAATGGCACGCCCACAAGCGCGGTCAGCACGCCGATGCGGATTTCGCCGTTTGACGGGATAAGCCGCGCCGCGCAATCCGCCGCCAGCACCAGCGCCGCGCCCGCCAGCATTGCGGGGACATGCACGCGTGCCGGGTCATGGCCCACAAGTGGGCGCATGAGATGTGGCGTTACCAGCCCGACAAAGCCAATGACGCCCGCGACGGCCACCGCCCCGCCAACACCCAGCGCCACGGCCGTCACAATAATCAGTCGCAGCCGTCCAAAATCGACGCCGCTGGTGCGCGCGACATCCTCGCCCAGCGTGAGCGCCCGAAGGGACCCGCGCCCGCGCAGCAAAAGCAGCCAGCACGCAGCTATGAAAGGCGCTGCCATGGCGATATGGCGGAAGCTGCGGTCTTCCAGCGAGCCGAGCAGCCAGAACGCGATTTCAAGCGCCGCATAGGGGTTTGGCGCAAGATTGAGCGCTAGTGAGACCAAAGCTCCAGACAGGCTCGACAGCGCGAGGCCGCACAACAACAGTGTGAGCATACTTGCCGAAGGCCCCGCCAGAAACAGCAACGCACCCACCGAAATCAGCGCCCCCAGCATGGCTGCCACGGGCAGGAAATACGACAACGCGTCTGCGGCTCCCGTCGCGATGGCGACGACCGCGCCGAACGCCGCAGCGCCGGGCGCGCCGAGCACCGAAGGCGCTGCAAGCGGATTGCGCACCAGCCCTTGCAGGGCCGAGCCGCACAACGCCAGCGTTGCTCCAATCAGCGCCGCCAGTATCGCTCGCGGCAACCGCAATTCCTGGACGATGAGTACGTCAACAGGATCGCCCTTGCCGAGTAGCGCGCTGACGACGACGCCTGGCGTCAACGAAACCGCCCCAATTTGCAGGGAGACTATGAACAGGAGCGCGACAAGCCCTGCGAGCGTGGCGATTAGCGGCGGCGTTTTCATCGGCTGGGCGTTGACATTATAATCATGCGGTTTGTTGTATTGGCGTGCGGATGGATTGTCGATGCGCCATAGCCGCCGTTTTGGGGAGCAGCGCAGTAGGGATAAGAGTATAAATGCGAAGAAGCTTAGCGTCAGGTGACAAACACAATCTCATTCGTCTGTTCCTATTTGCGCTTGCGCTCATGGGATTGACAATCTTTTGCTCAAACGCACTGCACGCCGAAACGCCGGGTCGCGTCGTCTCCATCAACGCCTGCACCGATCAGCTTTTGTGGGCGCTGGCGCCGCATCGCATCGGCGCGCTAACCCATTATTCCGCCGACCCGGGATTTACACCCATCGCGTCCGATGTGTCGGCGAGTGGAGTTAAGCTGATAGGCGGCGGCGCGGAGGAGGTGCTGAAACTCAAGCCTGACCTCGTTCTGGCTGGCAGCTTCACCCGGGCCATCACACGCGAACGGCTGGCGGCGTTCGGAGTACGGGTTGAAACATTTGAACCCGCAGAGAGCGTTGAAGCGGCAAAGGCTGACATTGCCCGCGCGGCGCTTCTCCTTGGCGAGGAAGCGCACGGCGCGGCCCTTATAACGGAGATCGACGTCGCGCTTGCCGAGGCGCGTGCGCGCTTCGTCCGATCCAAACTGAGCGTGCTACAATTGCGTCGGGCCGCCTATGTTTCTGGTGCGGGCACATTGTTCGATGATGTCATCCGGAAAATCGGCGCCGATAACGCCGCGTCTGGTATTGCCTCCGAGGGCGCGCGGCAGGTCACTCTGGAGGAGGTACTGAAACTTCGGCCGGACGCTTTGGCGCTTTTCGAGTCCATCGAGCGTCCGGGCGATCAGGGCGCCGCCCTGCTGTCGCATCCCGCTTTGGCCGCTGCGTTCCCGCCATCGCGCCGCCTCGTCATCCCCGGCAATCAAATTGTCTGCGGCGGCCCATACTTGCCTCAGCTTATCCGCTCCATAAGCGCCGCAATCTCCGGAGTAAAAAAATGACATGCACGTTGTTGATGCGTAAAATCTCTGCGAATTCCTTTTCCGCTTGCAAGCAGAAAACTCATATAATCGTTAATTAGCAGGCTGCTTTGGGCCGAGAACAGGAATAGCCCTCCTTGACACGGCCGCCGACAAAAGAGGAGAAGGCATGAACCTGTTTCTGAGACTCATATGGCACTTCATTGCTGCGCGCTACCGTGCTCCCTGCGAGATGATGGGCCCGTGCATCACCCCCTTTCACGTCTGGCCCAGCGACCTCGACCTGTTGGGGCACGTGAATAACGGCGTTTATTTTTCCATGCTGGATGTGGCGCGTGTCGATCTGATGATCCGCTCCGGGCTATGGCGGAAAATAAAGGAAAACGGCATCTATCCCGTCATAGCGGCCGAGACGATGCGCTTCCGGCGCTCGCTGCATTTGTTCGAGAGATTCACCATCAACACCCGCGTTATCGGCTGGGATGATAAGGCGTTTTTGCTGGAGCAGAGGTTTTTGCGAGCCTCGGCCGGGGCGAAGGGCGACGAAGTTGTAGCGGAGGGCATTGTGCGCGCGCGTTTCCTAAAAAAGGCAGGCGGGGTCATACCTCCGGCTGTGATCTTAGGCTTCGCGCAATGGTCTGGCCCCTCTCCCGACGTGGATGCCTGGATCGCATCGTGGAACAGGGCGCAAAATCTTTCCCGCGACACCCTACAGACGCAATCCTGATTCTCATTTAAAAGCTGAACAGAACTCCGCAGCTCTGGCACTCACCTCTTGACACTGCCAACAAAGCCGCTCTAGATACGGGCAAGAAGGAACTGCCCGCCCTTCTCATGTTGGTCGATTGTCGGGCTTTGTGGAGGATCACTTATGAAATTTCGGCCGTTGCATGACCGCGTAGTCGTGCGCCGCCTCGATGCCGAGGAAAAGACTGCTGGCGGCATCATCATTCCAGACACCGCGAAAGAAAAGCCGCAGCATGGCGAAGTGATCGCCGTTGGCCCTGGCGCTCGCGGTGATGACAATGAACTCGTCGCGCTCGACGTGAAAACCGGTGACAAAATTCTGTTCGGCAAATGGTCGGGCACGGAAGTTAAAATTGATGGCGAAGACCTCCTTATTATGAAGGAGAGCGACATCATGGGCGTTATCGAAGACAGCGGCTCCAGCTCATCCGAGCACAAGGGCAAGAAGTCCAAATCGTAATTCATTTTTGTTCAAAAGGAGTGGTCGATCATGGCTGCTAAGGACGTGAAGTTTTCATACGACGCGCGTGAGAAAATGCTCCGCGGCGTCGATATTCTGGCCAACGCTGTGCAGGTCACGCTTGGTCCAAAGGGGCGCAACGTTGTCATCGAGAAGTCTTTCGGCGCGCCGCGCATCACGAAAGACGGCGTGACCGTCGCAAAGGAAATCGAGCTTGAAGACAAGTTCGAAAACATGGGCGCGCAGATGGTGCGCGAAGTCGCCTCCAAAACCAACGACAAGGCCGGTGACGGCACGACCACAGCCACTATACTGGCTGCTGCAATCGTCCGTGAAGGGCTGAAGTCGGTCGCTGCCGGCGCAAACCCGATGGACCTGAAACGCGGCGTCGATCTCGCCGTTGCAGCCGTCGTGAAAGACCTCGCCGCACGCGCTAAAAAAGTCACGACATCCGCTGAGATCGCCCAGATCGGCACCATCTCCGCAAACGGCGACGCTGACATTGGGCAGATGATCGCCAAGGCGATGGAAAAAGTCGGCAACGAAGGCGTTATTACGGTTGAAGAAGCCAAGTCACTCGACACCGAGCTGGACGTTGTCGAAGGCATGCAATTCGACCGCGGCTACATCTCCCCATATTTCGTGACCGATGCGGAGAAAATGCGCGTCGAACTCGAAGATCCATACATTCTCATCCACGAGAAAAAACTCTCCAACCTGCAAGCGCTTTTGCCAGTGCTGGAAGCTGTCGTGCAGTCCGCGCGCCCGCTGCTCATCATTGCCGAAGACGTTGAAGGCGAAGCACTGGCCACTCTCGTCGTCAACAAACTGCGCGGTGGCCTGAAGGTCGCTGGCGTGAAAGCTCCTGGTTTCGGTGACCGCCGCAAGGCTATGCTGGAAGACATCGCCGTTCTCACCGGCGGCCAGGTCATTTCCGAAGACATCGGCATCAAGCTTGAAAACGTGACGCTGAAAATGCTCGGTCGCGCCAAGCGCATCTCGATCACCAAAGACGACACGACAATCGTTGATGGTAATGGCGAGAAAAAAGACATCGACGGTCGCGTCGCCCAGATCAAAAAGCAGATCGACGACACCACGTCCGATTACGACAAAGAGAAGCTGCAGGAGCGTCTGGCGAAACTCGCTGGCGGCGTTGCGGTCATCAAGGTTGGCGGCGTGACGGAAGTTGAAGTGAAAGAGAAAAAAGACCGCGTTGACGATGCGCTGAACGCAACCCGCGCAGCTGTCGAAGAAGGCTTTTTGCCAGGTGGTGGCGTTGCATTGCTCCGCGCCGTGAAAATGCTCGATAATGTCGAAACTCACAACGACGACCAGAAGACCGGCGTAAACATCATTCGCCGCGCCATCCAGTCGCCTGCTCGCATCATCGCGTCTAACGCTGGTGAAGACGGCGCTGTGATCGTCGGTAAGGTTATGGAGCAGGACGGCTATACAATGGGCTGGAACGCACAGACCGGCGAATATGTCGATCTGGTCGCTGCTGGCGTTATCGACCCTGCAAAGGTTGTCCGCACCGCTTTGCAGGATGCGGCGTCCGTCGCCGGCCTCCTCATCACCACCGAGGCAATGATCGCCGACAAGCCGAAGAAAGACTCGCCAATGCCCGCAATGGGCGGCGGCGGTATGGATTACTAATCCACGCTCATTCGACAGTATTGTTTTAAGGCCCGCCCTGCGCGGGCCTTTTTTTGTCAGGAGGGTGCGAAAGTTGGCGTCCCCACAGGATTTGAACCTGTGACCAACGGGCACATTGACTGCTTGATCCGCAACGTCAATCCATTGCCGCCTTTTAGCGTCTTGTGTATTTCAGGAAAATTATTATCGCGGATGCCACATAGATTTGCAGCGTTGTACATATGTTCAAGCTTCGGTTCGCCTGTATCATCTTCCGTTTTACGTCTTGCATAGTCAAAAAGCATAGAGGTCCTTGCATACAACTCAAGCGCGTCTATTGCTAGCTCTTCAACATAATGTCGCGTCAATGTATGTTCTTGGTCAATATCAATTTCCGAATGTAGACCTCGAAGGCAAGAATTTGAACTTGTAGGTGAGATATTAAGTCAGCAATCTGCATTTGAATATCTTCGTCCGCGCATTCGGTGCAGTCTCGCAAAACAGATAGTCCATCCCCTGGAATTGACGGCACTGATGGCCGGTTTGCAACTGGTTGCGCTATTAATAAGCCTGCATCATCGTTGCTGTTTTCGATCACGTGTACTGGTATTTTAGAACATTGCTGCGCGTAATTTGACAATGCGCTTAACGCGGACGGCATCATCGATCGTGCCGCATACCCACGTCGTTTGCGGTTGTCTTCGGCCAGCCGTTCAGCTTGCATGATCTGCCGGTTTATCATCCATATCGTAAATCCCGCCGCGATCAAAGCCGCCACGCCTGCAACCAAATCTTGATATTTTAGCAGAACGTCTTTCCAATCTAGCCCAAGCGGCGCGAACACTATAAAGGCCGTGAAGGCGAAGCCGATCAAACAGCCGAACATTAACGACAGTGCGTCCAGATCGTTATGCTTCATTAAATTGCTTACGTGCCCGATAACTAAGAATATCTGAGATAAGAGCATGATGCGGCGCATGTAGCCTATGGGGTCACGCAATCTTTTCACAGACAACCGCGCGGCGGAGTGCAGTTGGTGTCCCCGACAGGATTTGAACCTGTGACCCCCAGATTAGGAATCTGGTGCTCTATCCTGCTGAGCTACGGGGACTAGATAACCACTATCAATTGAAATATCATGTTCTCATGCTGTATTCATAAGTCTGAGACAATCTATGTTGGCATCCCCGCGCCGCGATCCTACCCGCGATCAGGTAAATTTTGAAGTGCCCTTTGCGGTAAAATCAGCGCGACTTTTCAGTAACTGCACCGCCCGTTTTTTTGCAGCCACAGCTTTTTTGGCATCTGGGCAATGCGCCTACCCGGCTACGGCGGCTCAAAATTGTGCGCTGGTCGAAGGCGGTGGTGGCGTTGTCGTAGAAATCGTGGAGCATGAGCTGCTTGTTCTGGATGACGCCAGGGTCGTGCGTCTTCTGGGTGTGCGTTTTCCCCGTTTTGTCAGGCATGGCGGCGTTCAGGTCGATACGGACATCGTACTACGCGAAACCCTCGTCCAATTTACGCTGGGCAAAAAGGTAATGATAAAACATATAGGAGCCAAGACCGACAGGTATGGCCGTTATCAGGGTTTTATCGAGATTGAAGGCGTTACCGGTTCCCTGCAGCAGGCGCTTGTTAAACTAGGACTCGCGCAGGTTGACATGCCTGCTGATGCTAAAGGCTGCGGGATGTCACTCCTTGCGGATGAGAATAGAGCCAGGGGGGCAGGCGCAGGCTTCTGGGGGCGCGGCCTGTTCGCTACGCGCAAAGCAGACGATGGGGCAACACTGCTACCGCTTATTGGAACGTTTCAGATTATGCAAGGAACAGTGGCCGACGCGGTGGAGGCGCGTGGTGCGGTTACTCTCACATTTATAACAGGGGAGACCAAGGCGGCGTTTCGAGTTTTGCTGGATGCCAAGAGCGTGAAGCTATTTACAGCGCCCGCGATCGGGCCAGCCAAGCTCAAGGGAAAATCAATAAGGGTTCGAGGTTGGCTGACGTATCGTAATGGCCCTGCGCTGCACATTACACATCCGGAACAGCTTGAAATCCTAGAAGACGAAAAACCGGCGGGGGAGCAGTTAAAGCCCTGAAGGCCCGCACCCGCCAGTTTCGCAATTAAGCTGCTTCGTCCTGCGTCTCTTCCTCGATCGACACACGGCGCATATGCTTGTTTTTCGACAGCGCTTCGATGATCCGCTGCTGGGCGACCGACTCGTCGACATCCTGCACGGCGGACAGCTCGCGCACCACACGATCAAGCGCGGATTCATAAAGCTGGCGCTCGGAGTAGGATTGCTCCGGCTGACTGTCAGAGCGGTATAAATCCCGCACAACTTCGGAAATGGCAATCAGGTCGCCCGAGTTGATTTTCGCCTCATATTCCTGCGCGCGGCGACTCCACATGGTGCGCTTCACGCGCGGGCGACCTTTTAAGGTCTCAAGCGCCTTCTCGACAATGCCTTCATCGGCCAGTTTACGCATTCCCGCAGCGGTCGATTTGCCAGTCGGCACGCGAAGGGTCATTTTATCCTTGTCGAACGTGATAACGAACAATTCGAGCTTATGACCGGCGATTTCCTGGTCTTCAATCGCAACAATCCGACCCACGCCATGGGTGGGATATACGATGTATTCGTTTGTCTTGAAGCCGTTACGCTGAAGCGATTTTTTCTTATCCATCATACTCGTTCTCACTTGTTTTTCTGGTGCGAACACCAGTTGCGCCGCGTCAGCACCCCCACCGACGAATCAAAAAAGCCAATCGTTAAGAGTCCCAAAGCCCTCTCAGCATGCGAGGTCTGCCCCCAGACCCGACGCTATGCCCGATGTATCAAACACGAAATCACCAAGTCTGTGACGCCCGTACTATGGCGCCCCATATCTTTACGATACATGGTGATTTCATTAGACAGATGCGAACCGCAGTGGCTGAAGCGCCACCCGCTCATATCAATTTATGTTGTTTACCACATTTTCAGGCAAATGAAAATGGCGGCGACGATTTGTCCTGAGAAATTTGTCGCGTTGTGCAATGGATTTGCCCAACATTGTTAATTCTGGTGATGAGCGTAAGACTATTTTACTGGTCGCACGCGAACACCGGACGAAGGGCGCTCCAACAGAACCTCACGGCGGAATGTGTAAACTTTCGCGGGCCTGCCACCGGTCGCCGTGCTAACACGACCTGTCGGCTCGACAAGTCGTGAGGTCTCAACAAGGCGGCGGAAGTTTTGCTTGTGAACATGAGCGCCGGATATCGCCTCAACGGTTTTCTGCAACTCGTAAAGCGTGAAATCTGGCTGCATAAGTTCGAAGACGACTGGGCGGTATTTGATTTTGGCGCGTAGTCGGCCGATAGCGGTGGCGAGGATGCGGCGGTGATCGAAAAGCATGGTAGAACCAAGCGGCGGGAGCACGCCCCATGCGCGCGCGGCCTCGCGGCCATCGCGAAGGGCTTCCGCCATGAGGCCCGCCTCGTAAAGCAGTTCGAAGCGTTCTAGCGTTTTCTCGTCATCCCACCCTCCATCACCCGCAAACAGTATGCGGACACGCTCGGCCCTGCTCAAGGGGCGGCGTGGGCGGTCGGGCGGTTCGCGTGATTGCGCCCAATCGTGAAGGCGCGGCTCAATCTCAAGCGTGAGAATTGAGGGTTTGCCGCCTCGCCAATCCTCCCACGGAAAATACCCATACCAGTTGAGCCATGCACCACCAGCGCTTGGAGGGGCTGCATCCGAGCGTGTCAGAGCCAGATACCCTATGGAGACGACATGCGGGCCAACATCGTTAGGCTCGGCGTGGCGCCCACGGTCTCCAAAGGAATATAGCTGCTCGACATAGCCAAGGTCTAAGCCCGTCTGCTCCTTGACCCAAGTGCGCAGGCCAATTTCAAACGTGCGGTGCGTGACGGGCGTGAATGGGCCAAATGGCAGGCTAGCATTTAGCGAATGGAGCGCATTACCGGCCGCATTTGGACGCACCGCGAGAATGTGCGGATCGCCATCGCGCAGCGAAATGATTGCCGCGTTAAGTCCAATGTTTACCGCAGCGTCGGGAATTCCAGGAAAAGCGGGTAACACGCCGTTATCCCTGGTGACAGGCGTGGTCGTTTTTCCTTCTGTCATGCCCGTGCTTTAGCATGGCGATGTTGAACCGTTTGCAGGCTTTCTGATCGCGGAGCCAGAACACCACAAGAGAACTATGGAAAAGGCCGCACATAGCGCAGCCCTTTCGCAGCTATACCGTCGCAGCGCTTGCTTAAGCTTAATTCCCTCCCGCCCCGCCAAAAGCGACATCGCGTTTCGCCGCGCGTATGGTGATCGTGAAGCCAGCAATCACGTCGATCAGCACCACGATAATGATAATGAAGAATACCGATGTCGCCGCTTGCGGAACGGCGAGAAATTCCACGATGCAGATAATGAACACAACCATCGAAAGTGCATGATCGACAATCGAGTAGCTACTGGTGCGTGTTGCTTTGATAAGTTCAATGAACAAGAACGCCAGCGTAAGCATTATCATTACGTCGCCCAGTGTAAGCTGCCAGACAGCGCCTGAAATCATCGTGAAGCTCATCAATGGATTATCGAACGCAGTCACGATTCTACCAGCCGCATCCGGTTCTGGCGAAACGCCTAGACTAAAAGCAATGACGTTGTAAAGGATAACGGCGACGAGTAGCCATGGAAAATTTGAGATCATGTTCATTCCCCAGTTTGTGACGTTGGCCTTGGCGATACGATAAATGGTTAGGCGGCTTCAGTCCCGAGCGACAAATCCCGCCGCGCGAACCTGATCGAGATAACAAAACCCGCCATAACGTCTATCAGGGTCACCATGAGAATGATAAAGAAAACGGACGTCGCAGCCTGGCGCACGGTAATGAATTCAACGAGGCAGACGATAAACAGCAACATCGAAAGCCCGTGATCGGCGGCGGATATTGTGCTGTGACGTGACGCTTTCATCAACTCAACAAACAACAGCACAAGCGTGAGGGAAATCATCAGGTCGCCAAGCGTCAACGCCCATGGTGTTTGGGATAGCAACGTCGTGCGCAAAAGTTCCTGATCGAACACGGATACGCTAGCCCCAACCGTAGGGTTTACACTGAACGCAAGGGCTAGGACGTTGTAAAGAATCAGCGCGACAACGATCCAAGGAATATTCCAAAGCATGACTTTTCCCTTTTGAACCAGACGTTGCGCAAACGCCGACGCTCAGCCCAGGTTCCTCGATCCCCCGCGCGAAACAATGATACTAGACGTCCTGCTTAGGCGCCAAAATCTGACGTCCCCGATACTGCCCGGTTTTCATATCGATATGATGAGGCCGGCGCAGCTCGCCAGAATCCTTATCCTCGACATACACAGGTGATACCAGCGCATCGGCTGAGCGCCGGAAGCCGCGTTTCATAGGTGAGGTTTTTCGCTTAGGTACAGCCATGTCAAACTCCGATTTTAGCTAGACTAATACCCGGGAATTCACGCGAGGGCAAATGGCATTTTGCGCAAAGCTGCATGTCAAGATCAAAATTAAGCCAGCCTCTACCGGCGAGAAGTGCGGTTGCGAATGGGTAAAGGGTATCGTAGGAAAGCAATCACTCAAACACACAACCTGCGGCGTTTTTTTCGCGGCTCACGCGGCCTCGCAGGCGCGCGGCGCGGTTGCGCAAACGCGGCCCGGGTTTGGCGGCGTTGTTGCGGATCGGGTTCGGTAGCGCAGCCGCAAGCAACAGCGCCTCGCTCTGGCTGAGGTCGGTCGCCGATTTGCCAAAGTGCCGCCGCGCCGCCGCCTCGGCCCCGAAAATGCCCGGTCCCCATTCGGCGATGTTCAGGTAAATTTCCGCCACACGCCATTTCGGCCAGACGGCGGTCATCCAGTAGGCGAGAGGGACCTCCAGCGCTTTACGCAGGTAGGTCTGTTCAGGCCACAAAAACATGTTCTTGGCGGTCTGCATGGTGATGGTCGAGGCGCCGCGCGGAATATCGCCGTTTTCCGCGTCTTCGATCGCATCTTCAACCGCACGCCAATCCACACCCCAGTGTTGGCAAAACGCGCTATCTTCGGAGACAATGATGGCTTGCGGCAGATTTTTTGACATATCCTCAATGTTCATCCATCGCCGGTCTATCGACACGCCGGTTAGCGCCTGCTGCACCATAAGCGATGAAAATGGGGGGTCGATGAAGCGGTAGAGCAATACAAAGACGTAGGGCGCGACTAGGAAAACAACCAGCGAAACGGCGGCAATCCGCGCGGTGCGATCAAGCTGCGGATGCCTTGCGCGCCAGCCCGAAGTCGCATTTGCTTCATTTTTTGCAACATTGTCTGGGAAAACCAGCCCGAAGCGCCGCCAAAGCGCCAAGCGCATGGACTTAAGCCACGCTTTAAGATATCGCAGATTTCGTGCAACAATTGTCATGAATGCATTACGTGTTAAAGCTCAACCCGCGCGACACTTTTAACCAGCGCCTTCAATCCTGCGCAACACTAATTGAAGCGCGTCTTGAAGACTTGCTAACTTATGTTACCGATAACGCGCAGCCTCCGGAGCGCCTCGCCGCCGCCATGCGCCACGGAACGTTGGGCGGGGGAAAACGCCTTCGGCCGTTCCTCATAATAGAATGCGCCGCACTCTTTGGGGTGACATCAGAGGCTGCTCTCAACGCGGGCGCAGCCCTCGAATGCGTGCACTGCTACTCGCTCATTCACGACGATCTGCCCGCCATGGACGACGACGACCTGCGGCGCGGCAGGCCCACCGTGCACAAGGCTTTTGACGAGGCCACGGCGATCCTGGCTGGGGATAGCCTGCTTACACTCGCATTTGAAATCATGGCTGCACCCGATACGCATCCCGACGCATCGGTGCGTGCCGAGCTTGTTCTGTGCCTGGCGCGCGCCTCAGGCTGGTGCGGTATGACAGGTGGGCAACAGCTCGATCTCGATGCAGAAACTGCGCACGCGCCGCTTGCCGAAAGCGATATCCGGCGTCTGCAGGCGATGAAAACCGGCGCGCTCATCACATTTGCGTGTGAGGCGGGGGCGGTGCTTGGGGGCGCCAGGCCACCGCACAGGGCGGCTTTGAAGCGGTATGGCGATTTTCTCGGCCGCGCGTTTCAACTTTCTGACGATATCCTCGATCTGGAGGGCGACGCCGCCGTGGTCGGTAAGGCCACCGCCAAAGATCAGCAGGCGGGCAAAGCGACTCTGGTGTCGCTCATGGGCATCGAAGCTGCCCGTCTTCGCTTGGACGCGCTCGTGGCGGAGTCCAAGCAGGCGCTGGAGCCGTTCGGTGGGCGCGCTTCAATTTTATCTCATGCCGCCGATTTTGTCGCCGCTCGCAAATCATGACATGTCGCTCGCAGACCACTCAATAACCTAAGCCAGCCCCACGGCGGCTTCGAAAAACCTTCCGTCATACAAGCCCCCGCGTCGCCATAAAATCCCGCATCCCCGCCGCACCGCAACCGCGCACGCGCTCATTGCGTTCATCGTCAACACCGTTGTCATCGCCTTGACGGTGAATATCGCGGGAAGCGCAATCTAGTCAGTCCTGGCCCCATTGATAGCGATATTTAACCGCATACGGAACGCGTTGGCGTTACAGACATTCACTTATCCGGCTGGGAATGGTATAAACAACGGTGGTTTGGGGGCAGGCTATGGGCTGGTCGATTAAGCTGTTTAATTTGGCGGGCGCCGAGGTGCGCATTCATCTCACATTCTTTCTTCTGCTCGCATGGCTCGGTATCGTTTATTACTATCAGGGTGGAACGGCGGGCGCGATTTCAGGCGTATCGTTTATTCTGCTCCTGTTTCTCAGCGTTCTGCTGCACGAATTTGGGCATGTTTACGCCGCGCGCATGTACGGCATCAAGACGCGCGACGTTACCCTGCTTCCCATTGGCGGCGTAGCGGCGCTCGAACGGATGCCCGAGAAACCGAGCCAGGAAATCGTGGTGGCGCTGGCTGGCCCGGCGGTTAACCTTGTGATCGCTATTGTGCTGGCTATCGTGCTGCAAGGTCAGTTCGATTTTTCTGAAATCGCGCGCATGCAGGACGCGCAAAGCCAGCAGGCGCAACTCCGTGAAGTACAGTCAACCCTTCTCGCGCAGGTGGCGGCGGCTAACATCTCGCTCCTCGTGTTCAACCTCATCCCCGCGTTCCCCATGGACGGCGGGCGGGTGCTGCGCGCTTTGCTGGCCATGCGTCTGGATTTTGTGCGCGCGACACGCATCGCGGCCAGAATTGGGCAGGTGTTTGCGGTCGCGCTTGGCTTTATCGGTTTGTTTGGCAATCCGCTTCTGATCCTCGTGGCGGCGTTCATTTTCCTCGCGGCGGCGGGCGAGGCAAGCTACGTGCAGACCCGCGACATCACTCGCAACCGCAGAGCCATCGACGCGGCCGTGACGACATTCGAGCCGCTCGGGCCAATGTCGAGCATCGACGACGCGGCGGCGCTGCTTTTGCAGACGACGCAGCAGGAGTTCCCCGTGCTCGACGACGCCTCACGCTTTCGCGGCGTGGTGACGCGCAAATCCATTATCGACGGCCTGCGCGAGAAGGGCGGCGCCGCGCCCGCGCTGGAGATCATGACCGGCGATATTCCCACCGTGTTCACCTACGAGCCGCTGGAGGCCGCGATGCAGCGCCTGCAGGAGACCCGCGCGCCTTGCATCGGCGTGCTCGACTCGGGCGACGGCCGTCTTGTCGGCTACATCAACTCCGAAAACCTCGGCGAGTTGATGATGGTGGAGGCCTCACGCAACGCCCGCCTTCCCGTGAAGCGGTGATTTAATGCCGCGTCGGGTTGCACTCAAAGAATGCGCGCAACTCCTCGTCCTCCGCCCAGATTTGACTGCTGATCGCCCAAACTTCGGCGATCAGCGGGTGTGCAAAAGTTTCATCCCTGGAGTGTAAGCGACCTAGATGCGGTTTGCCGTCACTCCAAATACTATCGTCGCCGTCGATCACATGTACGACGAAATTGCCGTCCTTGCGCCACAAGCGATAGGTAAAGGATAGGCGCTTTGGCTTGTCCCACTCAGGATCGAGGCAAACTAAGATGTCGGCGTATTTATCGTGATGCTCTTCGGTGAAAACAGCATAATAGAAGCCGTATCCATCGCCGTTTTTGTAAATAATTCGGGCGAGGCGCGCCATAGCGGCGCCGTGGCATGAGCATTTTGAGTAATGCGGCTCCTTAAACTCAATGCGGTAATCGGACATCGCGTTACTCCGCCGCGGTGCGCGTTCACGCGACTTGGCCGAAGCGGCGCTCGATGTAATCGGCGACGAGTTGTTTGAATTCATTGGCGATGTTGGGGCCGCGCAGGGTCATCGCTTTCTGGCCGTCGATGAACACGGGCGCGGCGGGGGTTTCGCCGGTGCCCGGCAGGCTGATGCCGATGTCGGCGTGCTTGCTCTCGCCCGGGCCGTTCACGATGCAGCCCATGACCGCCACGTTCAGCGTCTCGACGCCAGGGTAAGTTTTACGCCACTCTGGCATGCTGGAGATGAGGTGCGCCTGAATGTCCTGCGCAAGCTCCTGAAATGTCGTGGATGTGGTGCGCCCGCAACCCGGGCATGCAGCCACGATGGGTACAAACGTGCGGAAACCCATGGTTTGCAGGATTTGCTGCGCGACCTCCACCTCGGTAGTGCGTGCGCCACCCGGCGCGGGCGTCAGGCTCACGCGGATGGTGTCGCCGATGCCCTGCTGAAGCAGAATGCCGATGGCGGCGGCGGAGGCGACGATGCCTTTCGACCCCATGCCCGCCTCGGTGAGGCCGAGATGCAGGGTATAGTCCGAGCGGCTGGCGAGCAGCGTGTAACACGAAATCAAGTCCTGCACGGCGGAGACCTTGGCGGACAGGATGATGCGCTCGCGGGGCATGCCGAGGCTCTCGGCGAGCTGCGCGGAGAGCGTAGCGGACTGCACGATGGCCTCATGCATCACGGCGCGCGTCTCGCGCGGCTGCGGCAAGGCGGCGTTTTCATCCATCAGGCGGGTCAGCAGTTCCTGATCGAGGCTGCCCCAGTTCACTCCGATACGCACCGGCTTGCCGTATTTCAGCGCGATCTCGATGATGTCGGAGAACTGCTTGTCGCGCTTGTCCTTAAAGCCGACATTGCCAGGGTTAATGCGGTATTTGGCGAGCGCCTCGGCGCAGGCCGGATGATCGCTGAGAAGTTTGTGGCCGATGTAATGAAAATCGCCGATGAGCGGCACATGCACGCCGATGCGCGCCAGCCGATCGCGGATGTGCGGCACCGCGGCGGCGGCCTCGTCGCGGTCAACGGTGATGCGCACCAGCTCGGAGCCCGCGTTGGCGAGTTGCGCAACCTGCCGCACCGTGCCGTCAATATCTGCCGTGTCCGTGTTCGTCATCGACTGCACGACAATAGGCGCACCGCCCCCCACGATCATACTGCCAACCCGCACGCCGACCGTCTGATGGCGCGCCGCCCGCAAATCCGTCATCGCCGTATTCCTTGTTTTTTCTTCCTGCTTATTAGCGCACAACGCAGGCAATTGCCAGTGCGGCGATTGGAGATACTCCCGCCGCATCTGTATCTATTGAAACGTGGGCATGCCTCATTGACGGGCGCGGGCCTTGCGTGCTTTCGTTCCGGCCATGGAGCAACGTATCGCCAGCCAGTCCAAGTCCGCGCACGCTCTCGCTTTGCCGAACCTGCTTACCTATGCGCGGCTACTCGCCGTACCGGCGCTAGCGGCGGTGATGTTTTTCATGCGCGGCGAGGCGGCGAACTGGGCGGCGCTCGGCATTTTTGCGGTGGCGGGCGTCACGGATTTTCTTGACGGCTATGTGGCGCGGGCGTGGGAGCAGCAATCCTCGCTTGGCCGCATGCTCGACCCCATCGCCGACAAGCTGATCGTTGGCGCGGCGCTGCTGATGCTCGTCGCCAACCAGACGATTTCCGGATGGTCGATCTGGGCGGCGCTGATCATCCTCAGCCGCGAAATCCTCGTCTCCGGCCTGCGCGAATTTTTAGCCGAACTTAACGCCACCGTCGCCGTCAGCCGCCTCGCCAAGTGGAAAACCACGATGCAGATGGTGGCGCTGTGCTTCCTACTGGCGGGCGGCGCGGGGGACGCGCAATGCGGTTGTGCGACGGATATCGGCCTCGTGCTGCTTTGGGTCGCCGCGCTGTTCACGCTTTACACGGGCTTTGACTATTTCCGCGCCGGGCTTAAATACGCCATGCAACATGATGGGCGGTAACGGGAATGCGCGTGAAATTACTGTATTTCGCCTGGGTGCGGGAGAAGGCTGGCCGCGCGGAGGAAATGGTTGATCTGCCCGAGAGCATCGAGACCGTCGCCGCGCTGATCGGCTGGCTGCGCGCGCGGGGGCCGGAGTTCGAGGCGGCGTTCGAGCGCGCCGAAGTCATCCGCGCCGCTATCAACCAGCGCCACGTCAAGCACGACGCATCTCTGGCCGACGCCCGCGAAATCGCCTTCTTCCCCCCGGTTACAGGGGGTTAAACTCAAACCGAAATTATCTGATCCAACAAACTTAACAAGTCCCGTTGACGACGTTTGATCGTTTCTGGCGTCCACACTTCATATTTTACAAGACTATTGGTTATGGGGAACGATTGATTTGATCTGTTTCCGAAGATAATCTTTTTCTTATTCGACCAGTCTGAATTACTAGCTGCTGGATTTATTTTTTCAGTAAGGAGTGCAAAATTTCCTAGAGAGTTTGTAAGTTGAACACGATCGTCAAATGTGAAATCCTTAATCCACTGGCTTGCCTGAGCAGGCTTGCGCGGCAAAATGTGCTCAAGAGTTAAATTTTTAGGAAAATATATATCCGCCTGAGTATCTGTCATTTCGGCACTCAAACGAAGCAAAAGTGGCTTTATAAAATTCATTGTTGATCTAAGTTCACCATTAGCACCCTGTCGAATTTTTTGCTTTTCCTCTGGGGTCAAAAAAAGCGGGCTAGCCGCGCCAAGAATGGTTTGCTCGGAAATCCCGTTTTGTATTGTGACTATCCGTTTTGCCCGAACGGTCTTATTGGGGCCAAGAATACTCAAGCCGAGAAATAATGCGTCGAGCCCTCGAAAAAATCGATAAGTGTCATTCGATCCATTGCCCTGAGTTAGCCAAAGTAAAGCTAACGCTCGCCAATCATCGTCTTTCCTAAAGAGTAAGCATTTAATTGTACGATTTATAACTGTACTATCATATCCAAAATCTACGGAAGCGTTTGTTAACCCTTGATAATTTCTAAAAAAACCGTCTAATCGATTATAGAAGTCATTTTTGTAACAAATATCCGAGTGCACAACTTTAACTAAATGAATTAAATCTGTCTTGTAACCATCAGTTATCACTGTTGATCCAACCGCTTTTATGTATCGAGCCAACTCCTTTGAACCATACATAATCTCCATTTTACTCCAAGCTGCACTAAGATTATTTGCAGCGTCGGGATCAGCAGACTTAGGTCCTATCAACTCTGCCCTAACGATATCAAATTCGGTTAGTTTTTGTCCAGGTGAATTAACGCTTCTAAAAATTGTATATCCAGCCTCTATGCTTGATGCCGTTATGCGTATAAATTGACAACGACTTAAGATAAAATCGACAAAACTTGATATATAACGCTCTCTTGGGTCTTCCACTTCACTTCTTATTTTCTTTACTACGGAAATTATTCGATTTGCGGCATCCGTATCGCCTTTACGGGGCAGTTGTGTTGTACCTCCTATTTTAATGATATGTTGCTGAAATATTTCATCTTCTGTCTTGCGAATTGATATGCGGGATTTCCCGTTCCCTCCTCTAAGAACGTTACCTACCCACAAGTGTTTTTGAAGCGCATCCTGCTTACTCGAATCGACTATTAAGTCTCGTGCTACGGCTAGTATCATTGCAATAGTCAAAAGCCGCTGTTGCCCATCAATGATCTGGTAAGATTCACTGCCAGTTTGACATAATATTATTGACCCGAGAAAAAACTCTGAAACTTCTTTTCCATCCTCAGCGCCTTTGAAGCGTGTTTGGAGATCATCAAACAATTGTGCGGCAATCTCATTTTCCCAGGAATAGGGTCGCTGAAACGCGGGAACGGTGAAGGTTGCACGCCCAGAGAGTAAATTTTCGAGCGAAATTAAGTTAGTTTCGAAAGATGCAGCCATCTTTTCCTAACACCGCAATAAACTTTTTTAGAGGATAGAGCGGTGGTTCTAATAAGTCGATAAAATCTAGTGAAATCGATTTTTATTAATTACTCGGCGGCCTCGACAAGCGGCGGCGGAGGCGTGTCAAATTCCAGGCTCTCGATCTTGCGGCCGCGGCTGGCGATTTTGTCGCTGCTGGTGAGGATTTTCTCCACGTCCTCGCCGAGCTGGCCGTAGTGGCGCTGCATGTCCAGCACGCGCTCACGCAGGCGGGTCACGTCCGCCGTGAGCAAAGCGACCTCGCGCTGGATGAGGCCCGCCTCGTCACGCATGCGCGCATCCTTCAGGATCGCCTGCATGGTCTGCACCGCCAGCATCAGCATGTTCGGCGACACGATCACGACGCGCGCCCGGTGCGCCTTTTGCAGGGTGTCGGAGAAATTTTCGTGCAGTTCGGCATAGATAGACTCGGACGGCACGAACATCAGCATCGTGTCCTGCGTCTCGCCGGGCAGCGCGTATTTGGCGGCGATATCGTCGATGTGGCGACCCACATCCGTGCGCACGCGCTTGCCCGCCTCGCGCCGCGCGGCCTCACCTTGCAACAGCCGCAGCGCCTCGAACGCCTCCAGCGGGAATTTCGCGTCGATCACGATGCCCGCATCCGTGCCCGGCAGGCGGATGAGGCAATCCGGGCGGCGGCCGTTCGACAGCGTCGCCTGAAACGTGAAAGCGTCCTTCGGCAGCGCGTCCTTGATGATGGTCTCCATGCGCATTTGCCCGAACGCGCCGCGCGCCTGCTTGTTGGCGAGGATGTCCTGCAGGCTGACCACGCGGGTGGAAAGCTCGGTGATGTTGGCCTGCGCGCTGTCGATCACGGCGAGACGCTCATACAGGCGCGAGAGGTTTTCGCCCGTCTTGCGCTGGGTTTCGTCGAGGTTGTGGCCGAGATGCTGGCTGACGCGGTCGAGCCGCTCGTCGATGGCGCGGCCAAGCTCGGATTGCCGCGTAATCGACGTTTCCGCCATGCTGGCGAGCCGCCCCTTCATCTCCGCAATTTCGCTCTCGAACGCGCGCGCTTCCTCCCGCCGCTCTGCCGCCTCGCGCGCCCGCGCCGCCCCGCCGCGCCACATGAGGAGGAGCATCACGAGCAGCAACAGCGTTGCGAACGCGCCCAGCCCGAGAAACACCAGCAGCGGATCAATCGTGATCTCGCCCGCCCGCAACGCCCGAAAATCCATGCCATTTCCTCCCGTCTCAAAGAATAATGCGATTCGCAATAGATGAGAATGAAACAAGAACATTCAAGTAGAGACTTTTCTTATCAAACGCGAATCTGCTATTTTTCGATACCGGCGAAAGGATGCAGTTCCGCTACGGTATATCGCGAATTTCACGATATGCCGTTTTGAGATGACATGATTATACGCCATGCGCTCTTAGTTGACGGCTCCTGTGTGTGGGGCTGCAGGTTGCCGGTGATAGCATAGGAGGATTTGCCATGAAAAATTCGGGCAAAACTAACCTTGCTCTTGAGCGTCTTCTGCTCATTGCAGCCGTTTTACGGATAGTCAATGAAGTAGTGGAACTCTTGAGCAAGGTCGTCAATTATGACGTCGCATTTCCAAAACTACGATTACAAGTATCGAAATAACAAAGGTAAATCCGTTTTCGTTCCTTCAGAAAAAGGCAGGAAAATTGGCTTAAAGCTGAAAAAAATAGTTGAGAGAAGATTCAAAGTCGATTCCTTTTACGATCACCTAAAACAGGGTGGTCATATATCGTCAATCCACCGACATCGTCCTAATAAATATTTTGCTAAAATCGATTTAGAAAATTACTTTTATAGCTTCGGACGAAATCGTGTAATAAACGCATTGCGTCGCATAGAATTAAATCGCGCCGAGTATTATTCTAAATGGTCATGCGTAAAGAACCCATACGGAACCCCCTACTATTCTCTACCGTACGGTTTTGTGCAATCACCCATAATCGCATCTCTTGTATTGCACTATTCGTCATTAGGATATTTTTGCGTAATTTGGAAAAAATACAAGTTTCTGTATTTTTCGACGATATATCAATCTCTTGTAACAACCTAAGAACATTAAAGTCAGTATATAAAGAATTAGTTAATCACGTTCATGTAAGCAATTTTCAGATTAATAACGACAAATCAATTATGCCGTGTATAGCAATTGAGATATTTAACTGCCATCTTATTTAAAGTCACAGTTTTGTTAGCGAAGAGAGAAAAGCAAAATTTAAGGAAGTACCTAGAACGGTTATGGGGCAAATAGCATTTGATAGTTACTGCAAAAAAGTTGAGCAAAAATCGTAAGTCGCTAGGCGTAAGCGGCTGTAATTTTAGCCATAATGTTGACGTTCAACGAGATCGTGAATATTTTCCTTACATGACCACGCTCCCAATCATCACCCTGCCCGACCCGATCCTGCGGAAACCAGCCGCCGCCGTGGAGTGGGTGGACGACGATGCGCGCCACCTGATCGCCGATATGTTCGAGACCATGTACGCGGCGCCGGGCATCGGCCTCGCCGCGCCGCAGGTAGGCGTCTCGCGCCGCATTCTCGTGCTAGACGATTCGCGCAGCGAGGAAGACAAGCGCCCGCTCGCCATGATAAACCCGGAAATCCTGTCGAGCGGCGACGTCATGCGCACGCACGAGGAGGGCTGCCTCTCCATCCCCGAAATGTACGCAGATGTGGCGCGACCGAACGACATCGTCGTGCGCTTCATCGACCGCGACGGCGTTCTGCAGGAGAGGACGTGCGAGGGACTGCTTGCCACCATCGTGCAGCACGAGGTCGATCACCTGAACGGCGTGCTGTTCATCGACCACATCTCCCGGCTGCGGCGCGAACTGCTCATTAAGAAGTTTTATAAATCGCGGCGTGATTCCGCTGCCTTCTAAGGACAATCCGCAGCTTGGGTTCAAAATGAAACCATGGTACTGCTCAAATCCTGTCTAAGGCGCTGACTTCGGATACGCGGGTCTGGCAAGCCCCACCCCACTCATTCAAACTGTACGCCAGAGAGGCATATGCCATCCTTGCGATTGATTTTCATGGGCACGCCCGATTTCGCCGTGTCCGTTCTGAGCGAACTGCTCGTCGAGGGCTACGACATCGCGGCTGTATATACCCAGCCACCGCGCAAGGCCGGGCGTGGCATGGGCGAGAAAAAATCTCCCGTGCATGCCTTCGCAGATGAGGCGGGTATCCCGGTTTTTACCCCTAAAAGCCTGAGAAAGCCGAAAGCGCAGGAGCAGTTCGCCGCGCATGAGGCCGAATTGGCGGTGGTCGTCGCTTACGGCCTTATCTTGCCAAAGGCCGTTCTGGATATGCCGCAGTTTGGCTGCATCAATGTTCACGCCTCGCTGCTGCCGCGATGGCGGGGGGCGGCGCCGATCCAGCGCGCGATCATGGCGGGCGACATAGAGAGCGGCGTAATGATAATGCGGATGGAGGAGGGGCTGGATACTGGCCCTGTATGCGCGGCCGAGCGTGTTTCCATCGGTCAGGATATGACGGCGGGCGAATTGCATGACGAGTTGTGCCAGATGGGCGCCAAGCTGTGCGCCCGCACACTTGCACGGCTCGAAACCGACGGACTTTCGTTCGATCCGCAGCCCTCGAAAGGCGTCACTTACGCCGTAAAAATTACCAATGAGGAAACGCGCATCGACTGGAATAAGAGTTCAGCGGATGTGCACAACCATATCCGCGCCATGTCGCCCATCCCGGGAGCATGGTTCAACGCGCTGCTTGGCGGTAAGCAGGAGCGGCTTAAAATACTGCGCTCTGTTTCCGTGCCCGGCAAAGGCGACCCCGGCACGCTCATCGACAACAAACTCACCGTTGCGTGCGGACAGAATGCCGTGCGCCTCACACTCGTACAGCGCGCGGGCAAAAAACCAATGACGGTTCCCGAATTCTTGCGCGGGTTTCCATTAGGCAAAGGCTCCGTATTCAGCTAATGCCGCGGTATAAGCTCACTATCGAGTATGACGGGACGCCGTTTTCTGGCTGGCAGGTTCAAAAGAACGGGCCATCGGTGCAAGGCGCGTTGCGCGACGCGATCCGGGCGTTTGCCCGGGAGGACGTGATGCCGCGCGGGGCGGGGCGTACAGATGCGGGCGTGCATGCGCTCGCGCAAATCGCGCATGTCGATCTTAACACGGAGTGGACGGCGCAAATCGTCATGCGGGCGCTCAACCATCATTTAAGGCCGCAGCCGATATCGGTGCTGTCTTGCGAGCGTGTCGATTCCAGCTTTGACGCGCGCTTTTCCGCTACGGCCCGGCATTACCTTTACCGTATTGTAACACGGCCTGGTCCTCTCGCCATAGATCGCGACCGGGCGTGGCATATCAAACATATACTCGACTTACCGGCGATGCAGGAAGCGGCGCAGGTACTTATCGGGCATCATGACTTCACGACCTTCCGGGCCGCGCAATGCCAGTCCAAATCGCCGGAGAAAACACTCGATCTGTTTACCGTCGAGCGCGAGGGCGACGAAATCCGCATCCGCGCATCGGCCCGTTCGTTTCTGCACCATCAGGTGCGTTCCATGACCGGTAGCATCAAGCTGGTAGGGGAGGGTAAGTGGACGGCAGCCACGACGCGCGCTGCGCTTGAAGCGCGCGATCGCGCGGCGTGTGGCATGGTGGCGCCCTCATGCGGCCTGTACCTGCTCCGCGTGGACTATTAAGCTACCAAGTGCCGAAATAGCGCTTTCCTGCAAATTGCAGCCGTTCGTTATTGCGAGACGGCTTTTGCCGTCGTGGCGATCCTTGAGCAAATTAAACGGTTACAATGGATTGCTTCGCTATGCTCGCAATGACGCCGACTCGAAGTCACCGATGCGAGTCACCCGGGTTAATTTTTGCCGGAACCGGGCTCGGCTATCTTGCGGTGCTGTTCGGCCATGATCCCTTGTGGCAAAATGCCGGCTGCGGCGGTCGAAATTTTGTTCATCAATCCATGCACTTTGCTGCCCTCGCCATTCATCATGGCGTCAAAGCCGGTTTTGGCAACATCTGCCGCATCGTCTTTCTCGGCCTGTCCAACGCTGGTGTCCGTCATATCCGCGCGCTCGAAAAACTCGGTTTCGGTCGCACCGGGCATAAGGCAGGTGACGGTAACGCCGCTGTCTTTGATTTCGTGACGCAGTGCATAAGAGAAGGAATCGATGAACGCTTTGGTGCCATTATAGACCGCCTGATAAGTGCCAGGAATAAAGCCCGCGATCGAACCTGTGATCAGAATGCGTCCCGTGCCGCGTTCCCGCATCTGACGAGCCACGTGATGCAAAAGGTAAAGCGTGCCCGTTATGTTGGTATCGATAACATGGCGCACGCGGTCAAAATCCTGCTCCATAAAGCCGCCACCAAGGCCAACGCCCGCATTGGCTAGCAGATAGTCAACGTTTCGGCCGTTCGCCGCCGCCAGCAGTTTATCCACGCCTTCCGTTGTCGCGAGGTTTACCTCAACTGCCGTCACCGTTACGCCCATACCCCGCAAATCCTGGGCCGCACTCTCGATTTTGGCCTCATCGGCAGCAACAATAAGATCATAGCCCTCTCGTGCGCAAAGCTTGGCAAGTTCGTAACCTATGCCGGTTGAAGCGCCGGTAATGATTGCAAGCGGACGGTACTCGGACATGCGGACTTCCCTTTAATAAAGTAGTAGGCGCACTAATACGCCTTAAGCATCACCCTTATTGAACTTTTAGGACAACCTTAACCGTGTCGTTCTGTTCATCCTTGAACAGCTTGTAGCCTTTGGGCGCATCTTCCAGCGGCATGCGGTGTGTGATCATGAAGGTCGTGTCGATCTTGCCTTCTTCAATCATTTTGAGAAGTTTCGGCAAATACCTGTGAACGTGAGTCTGCCCGGTTTTCATGGTCAGACCTTTTTCCATAAAGGCGCCTATGGGGAATTTGTCCGCGAAACCGCCGTAAACCCCCGGCACGGAAACTCGCCCGCCCTTGCGGCATGCGATAATCACCTGACGCAGTACGTGCGGACGTTCAGTCGCGAGAAACATGCTAGCTTTTACCGCATCAAGAATGTTGTCGATAGCGTAGCCGTGACTTTCCATGCCCACTGCGTCGATGACAGCGTCCGGCCCGATACCGCCGGTCATCTCGACCAGCGCCTCGTTCACATTCACATCGTGGTAGTTAAGCACGTCCGCGCCCAGTCCCTTCGCCATCGCCATACGGCGGGGATAATGGTCAATGGCAATCACGCGGCGCGCGCCCATTAAAAACGCGCATTGGATGGAGAACAATCCAACCGGCCCGCAACCAAACACGGCGACCGTATCGCCTTCTTCGATGTCGCAATTTTCAGCAGCCATCCAGCCAGTTGGCAGGATATCGGACAGAAACAGCACTTTTTCATCGTCCAACCCGTTCGGGATCACGATGGGGCCGTAGTCTGCATAAGGGATGCGGGCGTACTCCGCCTGTCCGCCAGAATATCCGCCGGTGAGATGCGCGTAGCCAAAAGCGCCGGGCATTGGATAACCATAAGCGATCTCCGACATTTGGGCGGTGTCCGCCGGGTTGGAGTTATCGCAAGCCGCCGGCTGGTTTTTCTCGCAAAAAAAGCATTTGCCGCAGGAAATGACGAACGGAACCACAACGCGGTCGCCTTTTTTTAATTTGTGCGCCGCGCCCTTGCCCACCTCGACAACTTCGCCCATAAACTCGTGACCGATAATATCTCCGGACTGCATTGATGGGATATAACCATCGTAAAGATGCAAATCTGAGCCGCAGATCGCCGTGGATGTAATTTTAATAATTGCGTCGCGGGAATTGATGAGTTCAGGATCGGGCACCGTATCAACTCGTACGTCGTGCTTGCCGTGCCATGTAAGTGCGCGCATGGAGAAGACTTTCTTATGCTGGATACCTAATTTGCTTGCGGGCTTATTCTGTAACGCCGGGCGGTTGACACTTCGCCAGCCTCCATGAGCTGTTTGAACCGCCGCATATCCTGTCGCACTTGTATCTTTGGCTCGCGGCGGAAAAGCTTGGCGATCAACCGGCCGATGTCGCCGCCGGGCGGCTCGTAAACGATGGTGGCGGTAACTTCGGTGCCGCGTCCAGCGGGGGCATCCTTAAACTCAACACGGCCCGTGTTGTTGATCCCGGAGCCTTTTACAGACTCCCACACAATAACTTCGCCCGGCGTATCCTCGGTGATAACGACATCCCACTCAACAGTCGTACCACCCGGCGCTGCGACCACCCAATGCAGACGTTTATCGTCCAGTTGCGTAACTTGCTCTATGTTTTCCATGAAGCTTGGAAATGCGCTAAAGTCGCGCCAGACCTTGTAAACATCCTGCCTGGGGCGGTTAACGGTAATTGTCCGCCCGACAATGCTGGCAATGCTCCAATCCCGGTCTTGAGCCGCTTCTTTATTTGCCGCAGAGCCAGCCCTCGACTTGAGCGTGCTGACTGGGGCGTCGCCAGAGTATGCATCAGAGTTGGTCATAACTTTTCCTATGTTATAACTGTCCAACTGAGAGAAGTGATTACAGTTCCTTTATTCATCTAAAAATGACTCAGTCCGTATCGGATGGCTGCTGCGGTTTTGCCAGCGGCGTGAAACTAAGTGTCGGGCACTAATCATTTCACTTGGATTGCTCACGGTGCTGTGATCGAACTATAGGTTTGCCGGAACGTTTCTTGTGCATCGAAACCACTAGAGAGACATTAACATGTTGAAAATTTTACCATTAGCCGTTTTGACTTTCTGTCTGTCAGTAAGTTCCGCCATGACGCAAGGCGCGGGAGACGCCCTTGGCCAAAAACCCGGAAATAATGGTCCGGTCGGTGACAAGGAAAATCTAAATCCAGCACCAAGTGGTGGCACAACAGCTCCAAAAGTTGACGGAACTCGTAACGCCCCCGGCCAGCCAAGCGTATCAGGCTCTAGCGGCACTATTGGTGAAAAAGAGGCTCTAAACCCAGCGCCGTCCGGAACCACAGGTTCCATTGGTTCAAAAGTTGAGGGCAGCCGTAATGCTCCCGGTCAACCTAGTGTCCCAGGCACAAGCGGGACTGTTGGCGAAAAAGAGAGCGTTAATCCATCCAATGCCGCGAAAACTAATCCGCAGCGCTAATTTAACAAAATTCTGCGCGGCGTTCCCGCGCAGAATTCCTTTTCATTTGCGAAAAACAAACACACTTTTATCCGCCTGTTTCGCTGCTATATTGCCCCGGGCGCAAACGGGGATTGAAGGCGATGACGCAGGAAAGCCGCTTCGAAGGTTACTTGTTTGGCTTTGGGATTGACGAAAAAGGGCGTACGCAACCTCTTCCCTCAAACATCTCTGACGGCTCAAAAGCTGATGGATATTGGGTCTGGATTGGGGTTGACCCGGCGGGCAAAGACACCCGTTCCTGGCTTATTAAGGAAGCCGGGCTGAACGAGCGCACGTGCGATGTGCTGCTGGCCATGGATACGCGCCCGCGCTGTCTGGTTTCACCTCAAGGGGCGCTGCTCATCTTGCGCGGTGTTAATGCCGAGCCATATTCCGATCCAACAGATCTCGCCTCTATCCGCGTATGGATTGAAGACGACCGCATTATTACCATCCAGCACCGCAAACTCGCCACAGTCGATTCGCTTCGCGCCGGTTATGAAAAAGGCGCGGGGCCGAAAAGTTCGGCTGAATTGATCGTGGCGCTGGCTGAGGGTATGATTGATCGACTTCGTCTCATGATTGAAGGTTTCCAGAAGGAAATGGACGCGCTGGAAGACGTCAGTTTGACCGCACCGATTGGAGCGCTAAGAAAACGGCTCACCAAACTTCGTCATGACATTGTGCCCCTCCGCCGGTATGTCGCGCCACAACGCGATGCATTCACGCACTTGATGGCCGGAAACATTGCCTGGATGGACGACTGGTGGGAAAGCTATTTACGGGAAATCGCGGATGAGGTCAGCCGCCACATCCAGGTGATGGATTCGCTGCGGGAGAGCGCCAACATCGTTCAGGATACGCTCAATTCGCGCATCGCGGAGACGACCAATAAGGTCATCGTCATTTTGTCGGTTATCACCGCCGCGTTTATGCCGATGCATTTGTTTGTGGGCGCTCTCGGCTCGAATGTTTCAGGAATTCCCCAAAACGAAAACCCCAATGCATTCTTCTGGGTTATCGGCATCCTGGTCGCCATCGGCGTTGTCGAACTGTGGCTATTCTGGCGGCTTGGGTTGATGCGGTATTTCCGCTAGAGCCGCGACGCCTTGTGGAGCGGCATAAGGCTTTTGCGCAGGTTTGGCGGCATCGGTCGTTCGCGGGTCAAGCTCATAAACCGCAGGCGATGACGTTTTGGGCATCGACACATACGCATCGCGCTCCGACGGCGGCATTGGACTGCGCACCAAAGTGCGGAGAATAACGAGAGCCGCCACCACGGCATGAATGCCCGCCGTCCACAGAAACAAGCCCCCAGGCCCTATCGTGTCCATCATCATGGACGCAAAGATGGGGCCGCCGATAGCCGTGACAGAAAAAACCAGCAACAGATTACTACTGACATCCACTGTGTCCTCGCGTTCAGAATAGTCGTTGGCGTGCGCGAGCGATATCCAGTAGACCGGCAGCGCGCACAGTCCGAACGTGAAAATCAGCGCAAGTTTTATCTCCGCCGCCGCCCCGCTGGCGAAGAACAGCCCGACGCCCAGAGCACAGGCTAGAATGGTAAGTGCGGCTAGCACCTTGCGCCGGTCATAACGGTCCGAGAGCCTTCCGATCGGGAACTGCGCCAGCGCGCCGCCTAGAATCGCGAAGGTCATGAATACGGCGATGAGCGAAACAGGTAGCCCGCTGCTTTTAGCGTAAACCGGGCCGAGCGAATAAAATGCGCCGTTGGCAAAGCCTGCTCCAGCCGCGCCGATCACGGCGGCGGGTGAAAGCTTGGTCAACCACAAAAGTCGCACCGATGGCGGGCGCGGCAAGGATGGCGCAGGAGCAAGGGTGAGCGCGACAGGCGCGGCGGCGATGGAAAACATGATGGCGGCGAGGGAAAAAAGCTCGAAACCTGCCGGATCGCCAAAGTTGATGAACTGCTGGCCAATCATCACGGCGGAAAGGTTTACAATTGTGTAGATCGATAGCACCCGCCCGCGCGTGTCGTTGGTGGCGACGCCGTTGAGCCAGCTCTCGAACACCATCAGAATGCCGGCGAAACACACGCCGGTAAGGCCACGAATTGCCCACCACACTGGCGGCGCCGTCCAGATCGCCTCAGCCAGCGGCGAGATGGTGGCGACGGCAGTGAACACGGCAAATGCCCGGATATGCCCCACCCGCGCAATCGCCCACGGGCACAATAAGCAACCAATCATCAACCCGGTGTAATACGCCGAGCCGATCAGGCCGATCTGCAACCGGCTGAAGCCTTCGAGATCGGCGCGTAAGGGGAGCAGCACGCCCTCAAGCGCATTGCCCGCCAGCACAATGGCGGCGGACAGAAGCAGTGCGGCGATAGGCTTGATGGTTGCGACCATGACACTCCCTCTCTGGCGGGGCGATGCTTCACGCAACCACTTTAATGTCAAGCAATGGTTGCGCGGCTTTTAGCCAGGAATGGTAAAAATGGAACTTGGCTGCTCCTGGAGCATTTACTATTTCGCACATCGAAATGAAGGGAAAACAATACAATGAAACCATCTGCACGATACGCCATGGCCGCTATGGCGGCGGTTTGTCTCGGGTTTGCGGCAAACGTTGACGCGAAACCTGAAAGCACTGTTAGAGTGGGTGTGCTTGCCTGTTCCGTTGAAGGCGGCGCTTCCTTTGTTTTTGGTTCTACCAAAGACATGCGCTGCGTCTTTGATGCAGACGGGCGGAAAGAACGTTACGTTGGCCGTATTGACAAGTTCGGCGTAGACATTGGCATCACGGGCAAATCTGTTCTTGTCTGGACTGTTCTGGCTCCTACAGATAATTTATCTTCAGGCGCACTGTCCGGAGAATATGTAGGCGTTTCGGCCGATGCATCGGTAGGTGTCGGTGGCGGCGCTAACTTGCTGATTGGTGGCTCGAACGATACGATTTCGCTGCAACCGTTGAGCGCACAAGCTCAAACCGGCTTAAACGCTGCTCTCGCTGTAGCTTCTTTGAAACTGAAAATCGTTGACGACAGAAGTTAATGCTCAAGAAAAAGGCCCGTTTTTGCGGGCCTTTTTTAGTTCATTATTTAAGTATTCTTGGCTCTTCTTCTTCATCGGCGTAATTATCGTCGCGCTGCGCAGGTGCTTCGTAGCGACGATAGCTTTCACGGCGATATTCCTCGGATGAATAACGCTTCTCGTCACGGCTCTCATATTCATGTTCGCGGGGCGGTTTGCGATATCCGCGAGCGCTGGTATGCTCATTGCGATGAAGCGAGAGCGCGGCGGTAAGCGCACGGCTGCATATTTCAGATACCTCGTCCGCATGATCGCCAAGGCACTGCACAGCGCGGTCTTCGCCCGGCGGCACATGCGAGCAAAGCGCATGATAATCCGGCGTGCATGAACGGATTGCAGTAGCCACTGTAAAGGCTTTGTAACAAACGGGGGTTAGATCGTCTCTGTTCTCGGCGAGGCATGACAGGATGCGCCCGCCGCCGGGCATTACGCCGGGGCAGAAGTTACGATAATCGTCGCGGCAAGCGTCAATCATTTCGATAATGCGTTCAGCTGGTTCAGCGGATACGGGCGAGTAAGCGGCGACGGCTAAAATAGCCGCGGCGGCGAGTTTTTTAAGTGTCAGGCGCATGGGGAAGCTCCACTACTCTCGGCCCTATGAAATTAGCCTGAGACTAAGCCTAAATCCCGGCTTAAATCCGGCGGAAGCATGGCGGCGTGTAATGAAAACTTTTCGGCATTCCTGTTTAGTAGGGCCTTTCCGTCTTCATAGCCACTGAAACTCATCGCTGATCAGCGACGGCAAACGCGCGTTCGCCGCATCGAACCGCTCTTTCATAAAAGCCCTGGTTTTATCCTCGATAACTTCGAGAACCCCTCTCGCTTTATACCGTCGTGATGTGTCTGCAGTGTGCTTCGCCACCCCGAGGAAATCGCACGCGCGATCGATTTCACTTTGCGGACTAGCGACAAAATTTTCATACTTGATGAACAAAAATTGGCTTTGATCGAAATGGGCCAGCCATCGCTCGATCTGTTCTACATAAAAACCGCGCGCCATAGGCTGCAATTGCCGCATTTTTGTCAGACTTCTTTCAGCCGCCCAGTCATGCGCCGCCTCCTGCATGATATAATCGTGAAATGAGTAAGGCGCTCGGCCCTGGTGCTTGTTGTGCTGGTACTGCGATAGCGCCCGGTCGATGGGGTTGCGGAGGATGGCGATAAACTTGATGCCGGGAATAGCGGCTTTCACGCGCTCCGCAACGCCAGGCAGAAACAGATAGGACGTACTACCCTCGCCGGTCAGTGCCTCGCCCATTGACGCGGCAAACGGAAAGTGAGCGCGATACCAGTTCAGTCCGCGTTTATGCTTGTCCGCAAAGTAGTGAATTTCCTTTCGCATCGGCTCCCGCATTTGCGGATTTTGCATCAGGTAGTGAAACAGCGAACTCGTTGCTGATTTTTGCGCGCCAATGATGAGAAAGTCTGGCAGCGCGCGCAACGGAGCGGTTGCCGAGCGTGCGAGGAAACAGGCTTTTCCGAGCGTGGTTTTATGTGGCTTGGTCATGAAAATTGTATCGTGGGCGCTGTTATTGTCTGGCGCCAGCAAGTAACAGGATTATTGCGCAGGCTGTAGAAATTATCTGAGCAAGGGCGCCTGAGTGGTTAACTTGCTTACGCAAGCGCTTCGGCGACGAAATCCAGCCGATCCTGCCCCCAGAAAAGCTGATCGCCGACCAGGTAGGTTGGCGAGCCAAAAACGCCTCTGGCGATAGCTTCCTGCGTATATGCCGAGCGGAGATTTGCGATCTCAGGGCTTGCGGCAAGTTTCATGATGTCGGCGGATGGCAGGCCCGCCTCATCCAGCATTACTTTTACGTGGGCTTCATCTGCAACATTACGATCCTGCGCCCATACGCCGGTGAGCAGCGCAAACGCTGCCGCGCCCGCATCACGCTCGGACACGTCGGTTGCAATGATAACCGAGATTGCGAGGCTATCCGGCGCAGGCCAGTGCTTCGGCTTCAAGTTAACCTGCAGCCCGTAGCGTTTCGCCCAGCGCGCCATGTCGCTCTCACGGTAAGCGAGGCGCGCTTCGGCCTGTTTGAAGGGCGGCGTTGTCTTGGAGGCGGCGGCTTGGAAAAATCACGGGGGGGGGCACCCGCGCTCACTCTTTCCGTCAAAAACCCGTGATGCGCAAAATGATTGTCGAGGGCGTGCCACCATCGTGCGCCAGCGTTGTCTCTGACGCGCTGGACGTCGATACGATCAGCTGCTTGATTGAAGGGAAATACATGCCGCGGGCCACGCGAAGAGGCTTGACGCTTATGCTCAGTTTTTAGGCAAACCGAGCGCCTGACGTGGCAACCCCAGAGCGTCCATCATGGCCGTGGCCTGCTCCAGCGCTGCGGTGGCCATTTTTCCGCCGGGTTTCGTTCTGGCAACCTCGGCAAGCTTCAGTCCTAGCCGTTCGGCAAGCTCGCCTTCGAGCGGTCCCCAGTCTGGCTTTGCTGCAGCCACGCGAGGTGCTCGTCCACCACGGCTTTCGTTCTCCGGAACGCCTCGTCCGCCTCCGGATCTATCCCCTGTTCCACGAGCAGCTTGCGATACGCCTCCAGGCTGTGCGGCAGTCGTTCTGCTCCAGGCTGGCGATCCATCGTTTTCTCCATAGCCTTCATAAAAATTGAGCTTACCACGGCTGTCAAGAGCAGAGAGCCTGCCGGTCGCCATATCCTCAAACACGTCCTCGTAGGTGCGCAAACCGCGCGATCCCAATGCCGCGCGCACCGCGTCGACGAGCTTTTTCAGCTGGGCAAAAATGGTGTCGGCGGCTTTGCCGAAGCGCTCGCCGCGCATGTAGGCGGCGAACGTCTGCATGACGCCCTCCTCGCGCATGGCGTCGTTGAATTTATCCGTGCCCTTCCCAAAGCGCTTGGCGTAAATTTCCCCATAACGGCTCTCGATGTCGAAGCGCTGCATGGCGACCGCCGCATCCGCCGCAGCCGCGATGGTGGCGTAATCGTCCTCCGGCATGATGCGGCGCAGCGCGTGGCCAATCTCCTCATAGGCGCGCTCCAGCGCGTCGCCGCTGGCGAGCGACAGGTAGATGATGCGCTCGTGCGGATCGCGAATGCTCGCCAGCGATCTGCATCGCCTGGATCGATGTCTTCAGGCCATCGCCAATGCCTGCATCCCCACAATGCGAGCGATATGCGCCCGCCGCGCCGAGAGTGCGCAGCACATCCTCGGGATATACTCCGTCGCGGTCGATCTCGCCCACCATTTTAGCGAGTTTGCCATTTGAAATTTCACGCACGCTTCGCAATATCGCGTCCGCGCTCATGCTACTCGCGGGTAATGCAGAAGCTTCATAATCTAATGCCGTCGTCATCGATCACTCCATAATGATGAACGCCGGGCCGAAACAGACCCGGTACAAGCGATGAAATCAGGCGAGCCCAAGCTCCAAGTTAACGGGTCGCGTGAAAGTGTTGGCGACGGGAGACCAGTTTTTGACATGCGCAACGAGCGCCGCCGCGCCTGCGTCGGATGCATCGCTTTCCAGGGTGACTTTCACGCGCACATCGGTAAAGCCAACCGGCTTTTCGCTAACGTCGCCAGTGCCCCAGACGGCACTAATGTTTAGATCGCCTTCCAACTCCAGTTCAAGCTTGCGGATTGATAATGCCGCGATGAATAGCGTTGGCGTGGATACCAACCGCAAGGCAGGAGCCGAGCGCGGCGAGCGACGCCTCTGATGGGTTCGGCGCGGTGTCGTCGCCAAGCAGGCCGGGCGGTTCATCGACAATGTAAGCTGGCAAATCACGTATATAATTGCCGTGACGGAAACGGCCTTCGGCGACGGTTTTACATTTCAGGGTTTTGATAGCTTTGGGGTTCGCCTTGCCTTTTTCGATTAGTGCAGCAAGGCCGTCCTTATCAATAGGCGCGAGTTGCCCCAGTTCCGGTGCCAGGCATCCGGTCAATGCGGTTGCGAGCGATGTCATGTTTCCTCCACTTGCTTTAATATTCATAGCCCCATGCAGCCGCAAATAAATGTACCGTTCGGTAATGTTAGGGCAAGAAGGGCGCCAGATCGGTTCATCTGGGAAATGCACAATAAAAGAAGGGTGCACGTTAGAAGCTATGGATCGCCAAAAGTTAAAATGGCGTTTTAAGGAACAAATTCAGCATCGAAAGCCTAGAAAATATTCAGATCAAGAAGTACAAAATGTTTCATCAGCGACGATTTAGTCTTGATACCAAGACTCTTGCGGCGGGGCACATCGTGGCGATAATACTATTATAATATTCAACACGATTGATCCCTGAATGTCCGACCCTATAGACAAAACCCTGACGCAGGCAACGGCCAAGAAAGCTCGGCTTAAGCGTCGACCGGGGAGGCCCCGCATCAGCGATGCCGAGCCGTCAGCGCGTGACCAAATACTCGAATCTGCAACGGCGCTATTCTGCCGCTATGGCATCAACGCCATTGGTATTGACAGTATCGTGGAAGCTACGGGTATTTCGAAGACCACCCTGTATAATACGTTTGGGTCGAAAGAAGCCCTTATCCATGATGTTTTGACAAAAGTCGGGGAGGATTGGCGCGACGATCTGTTCGCTACGATCGACGCGCAGTCAGGGTCAGCGCAGGCTAAACTTTTGGCGATTTTTGACCGTCTGGAAGAATGGTTTGCCGACCCGGACTATTTCGGCTGTCCGTTCATCAACGCTGTTGGCGAGCATGATAAATTCGATGACGCCATACGCAATATTGCGCTCACCCACAAAAAGCTGGTTTTAAGCAAAGTTATCATGCTGGCGACCGACGCTGGCATTAGTGATCCGATTGGCGCGGCTCATCAAATCGCGGTCATCATTGACGGCGCCATAGTCGCGGCGCTCATCACGCGCGATCCACTGATAGCGCGCGCCGCCAAACAGGCCGCAAAAGCTGTTGTGGAGATACAGTTAAATCGTGCAAGCCCATCCTTGAGTGCTTAAGCTTTTAACCCGCAATTTGCAGGCGGCGTTTGCAGATGGCCGACGTTTTCAGAAAAATATCCATGTCGTTGAGGACCTCTTCAGCACGCAGGATGTAACTTCCCTCGCCGCCAAAATGGTGCGCGTATTTTGTAACCAGACGCGAGTAGGGCGCAGGCGTAGAGGGCGCAGCAACAGTCGCGCGGGGAAATAGCCGCGAGATGATGCGCGATGTGGAGAGCGGCTCCGTCGCGAGGTTGACCACAGGCAGCCGTCGGTGCCGCGCGATCACCAGATCGCGCTGTAGCCGCAACAGGGGATACCATTGATGGATTGCGACAGGGTTGATTGGGTTTGCATGCTGGGGCTGCGTTAGCGCATTTAGCGTGCTGCTTTCCACGCCGGGGCCGTACAGCATCGGTATCCGGACGATGAAAGCGGACGCAAAATGCCTCAAAACCCATTGCTCCAGCGCCAATTGCCGTCGGCCGAAAGCGCTGTTTGGCCATCCGTCGATGGCGACGTCCTCATCCAGCGGCAAACTTGGGTTCGGATACACGTCCATCGTCGAAATCAGCGTGACGCGCTTGGCCTGAAACAGTTTCAGGGTGTCTATCAGGGTTGAGGGATGATCTGTTTTATCGGCTCCGCGGCGATACGGTGGCTGAGGGCAATGTGACCCCGCACTGAGCAGAACGATTTCATCGAACCGCCGCCTTCCATAGTCCGCCAGCCGATTCCAGCCGAGTATGTCGGAATATCCGCCGTTTGCTTGCAGTTGCGAAACAATGGCGGCGGGCCCGCCGATTAGCGCCCGCCGCATGTGGGTATAGTCCGTTGCATGAAATTAAAACCAACCTCCAATTTGTGGAGCTCACCAGAATAAGCCGAGAGTGAGCGGCAATTCGACGAACGCCATTCGCGTTTTCATCGCAGGGTGTAAAAGTAACGACGCAAAAATTGATAAATTCTGTCGTTTCGCAGCAAAGTAAACAGAGAGTGAACTAATGATAAAACTTTAACATCATTCAGAACGAAGAAAGAATCTATGGGTACAAAAGGTTGTGATTCGCAGATTATCTAAAACCCCTGGTCGTAACAACGAAAAAATATGCGGCGCGTTTTATCCACATGACGCACGTCCGGATTGAGATGGCGGATATGTTCGATTGTCTGGAAATGCGGCTCATCACACTCCCGCCACGCGACCGTGGTTGAGTTTAGAGTTAAATGCGTTAGATTGTCGAAGCTGCTCAGACAGGAATTCGAGGCGGGATGCGGTATTTTCAACATGAATCGCGAAAGGCAATCTGGAGCCAGCGGATAGCGCTGTTTTTTCTCACGCTGTTTCTGATTACATTCGGCTTGCACCGCTTTTCGCAGATCAACACCCCGGTCGCCATGCAATTGTTCGGACTGGCTGTGTCAGGCGCTGTCATTGGGCTGCTTCTTGGCCTTTCCGCTTTCGTCGGGATATGGCGCGAGGGGTACAAAGGCGCTGGCCGGGCTATTACAGGCGCTTTGGTGAGCGCATTGCTGCTTGCGCTGCCATTATGGTCCTTGCCAAATTTGATGGCGTTGCCGCGCCTTAACGATGTGACGACAGACACCAAATCACCTCCGAAATTTGAAAAGATTGTAAGCGCGCGACAAGGTGCGGCCAACCCGGTGGATTACCAGCGGGAGGCCGCCGAGATGCAGCGCGAAGCTTACCCAGATCTGCAGCCGGTGACGGTAAGCCGTTCGACGACAGAAGCCTTTTCGGCGGTTCGAGAAGCTGTAACAACGCTCAAATGGCGTATTGTCGCCGAAGAGCCGCCGCAGGGCGGGCGCCCGGGCGCTATCGAGGCAGTCGATAAATCCATGATTTTCGGGTTTACGGACGATGTTGTCGTTCGTGTCAGCGGCGACGACGGTCGCGCGCGCATCGACGCCCGCTCATCATCCCGTTACGGCGAACATGACCTGGGGCGCAACGCCGAGCGCGTGCGCGAGTTTTTCACCGAGGTGAAAACCCGGCTGGCGGCGATTGAAACCAGCGAGCAAATGCAGAAGGCCGTCCTCCTCCGGGAGGAGCAGGCCAAAAAGGCGCTCAAGAAGCAGGAGAACAGCAAAAAAAGCCGCGCCTGGCGCGACGAGCTTGATCGGGATACGGGGCAACGCCCAGCCACGCCTCGCGATACGACGGCGCCGCAAACGTCCGCGCTAGAACCGGCGAGGCCGCAGCCCGGCGCATCCAACGTCAATCCCCGATCAGATAGAACTCAGACTCCATCCCAAGCCGACCCGGGCTTTGAACGCGGCCTATCTCGTGAAGACGCTCGATATGAGCGTAGACGGATAAGGCGGCAGCGCCGTGCAGAGCGGAATCGAGCTGCGCGTAAATTCTGGGAACAATACGGTGGACCGTACTGAGGCCATCACGCAGACACTGGATGATTTCCGCCTCGCGCCAGCGCCGATGCACGATGAACGCTTTGACGAGCCGCTGCGGCTCTTCTACGCGCCCGCCATGTCCCGGGAAATACACGGTTTCATCGCGTGGCAGCAGTTTTTCCAGCGACTTGAAGTAGTGGCCCATGTTGCCCTCAGGCGGAGCCACCACGCTCGTGTTCCAGCCCATAACGTGGTCGCCCGATAACATCACTTTAGCGTCGGGCAGCGCGAAGCAGAGATGATCTGGTGCGTGTCCAGGTGTATGCAGCGCGACAACATTTGTGTCGCCAACTCGAAATCGTTCGTCGTCCGCAAGCCGTCTATCGGGTTTGAAATGCACGTCGATCAGATCCTTACCGGATGGCGTTTGTGGCGACACAGTTCCGGTATTGTCCCGCCCGCAGCCCAGCGTCAATGCGCCGGTTAGCGCCTTGAGCGCTGGTATCCCCGCGCTGTGGTCGGGATGCGCATGGGTAAGCAGAATGTATGTGACGCGCTCGCCCTTTTCGGCCAGCGCGGTTAACAACGCTTTACGGTGCCGCTCGTCATCCGGGCCGGGATCGACCACCGCCACCTCGCCATGCCCGATGACATAGGTGTTCGTGCCCTTGAAGGTAAACGGCCCGCCATTGTCCGCCACAATGCGGCGCAGACCAGAAGAGACGGTTTCCAGCACGCCGTAATGGAAATCGACTTCGCGATTGAAGGGAGGCGCGGGCTTCATTGGCGTCATCCAACGATGAGTGTTCCGACATAGGACTTTCCCGCATGCGCTCAAGTCAAACAAATTCTCGGCGGCGCGGATGGAAAAACGCGTCACGGATAAAGGCAGGCTGGACACCCTGGCCAGATTTCCGTATATGTCCACCCTCGCAATCGAAATGATACTCGCTAAGAGCGATACTCATTAAAAATGCGACAGGGTGGTTATCGTCTTTCGGACGCCGCGCCTTGAAGCCCAGATAGCTCAGTTGGTAGAGCAGCGGATTGAAAATCCGCGTGTCGGCGGTTCAAATCCGTCTCTGGGCACCATTCATTTCAAAAACTTAGCCGCTTTTGCAGCGATGCACTTAAGGTCTTTGCGTGAGTTTTGCGGGACACACCCTGGATTGAACTTCGCAAAACGACAAGTTGATGTTGATCTCGCTGCTGATCGTAGATGTTGTTGGCTGCTTCAAGAAGCCTCGAAAGCTCCGCGGCAGATTAGTGTGTTGTGATCCTTCCGGAACGATGCCCGAGCAGATCTTGCCGGTCCTCAAAACTCACGTCGGCGGCTCCAAGTCGACGGCCAAATGTGTGCTTACGGTCGTGGACACGGACGATAGGGAGTTCTGCTCGCTTCCTAGCTTTAATCCAGGCCCAGTTCAGAGTTCTCGCCATTGGCTTGTCGCGAAAGGTGAAGACATGGGTTGAATGTAAAGATTGGCGTTGGTCGATTACCGACTGTGCCATCAAGTTCAGAACAACGAGCCGTTTTTGACTCTGCTTCCTGGAGTAATAAAAACGCTTGTGTTCAGGCACTGCACTTTGACTTCCCACTCCCATTCCAGATTGCACACCTCCTGATCCCGGCAGCCTGTATTGACAGCGAACATCGCCATATCCTGAAGGTGTTCGGGAAGTTCTTCAAAAAGCTGCATTTGCTCATCCTAAGAGAGAGGATAAGGCTTTCGCTTTTGCGAATGCGGTAGAAGTTTTATTAGAGTCGGCGTTTGCAGCCAGGTAAGCCCGTGTTCGTCCATCTATTCTCCGGAGGCAAGGCGTAAAATGCGGCGTACAATTTGTAACCCGTGGTTTATGGTATCAGGCGAGATCCTAAGTTCGCGCCATGTATCGACCCATTGGTTTAAGTGTGCCCATATGCAACCTGTCAATTGGCGCCTCACCAATGCTCGGCATAAGTCCCTTTAGCCTTCCTATATCATCGTTTAAACTGCCCTTATGCTGATTTTCGAGTATAAACTTTGCTCCAAATTGGCCAAATGTTCGAGACGGGCGCACGCCAAAATCTAGGCCTGTTTGGTTTCATCCATTAGCCGAGCTAAGACTTGCTCAGCTCTATCGAGTTGATCTGTTTCAGTGCTTCGGCAAACACGCCGTCCGCCGATGCGTTTATCGATGTGCCAGACCCCTTCGCGTTTGACGAGGCCGGGGAGTTTTTTGCGTCCCATGTCCGTTCTCCATGTGTCGGGTTGGGACGCCCGTTGCGGGACGCGTAGTGATCCACCCATGCGTCGAGTTCAAGGCGGTCAAACGCAACGCCCTGTTTTCCAATGCGAAGCTCTGTGAGCAAGGGTCTCACCTCCCGGTTAAAACGATTTCGGTACATGCAAAGGTAAAACGGGGCGTCTCGGAAACGAATCAAGCGCGGCAGCACGTTTCACTCCAGATCGGATTAACGGCGGCGAAGACCGGGACATTGCTTTCAAATTGGACCGAACGAGCTGCGTTTCAAAGGTCGCGATTATGCGTTTCTGCTTTGTACTGCCGAACTTCCATTTCATGCCGCGACCGCCGACAACATTTTGCGTCATGCGGGCGTCGATCTGGGCAAGCGTGATTTTGTAGGCGTGATCTAAGGGCGTCGCAGATAGCCGTTCGTGTCGCTATTGGCCATAAGATCGGTTGCAAGTTTGAGCGTCACTTAACGCAGCTCCGTCCGAGGACCTGTCGTGTAGAGAAGCTAAGTCGGCGCGGCTTTTATCTGTCTTGGATAGTTTGACATCCGAGCTATCTTACCAGTGCCCTTGGTTATTGTGGACCGCAACCGCGTCTCGGAAATGTATCCATCCGACCGACATTCCATCAGACCGGAAACGCCCCTGAAATCGGGACCTGTCGCCGTTGAGGTACGCCCTGTCGAAGGCTCCGCTCCTGTCTGGCGCGGGCGTTGCGCGGTGACGCTGAAGCTCGCCGCGCCGGCGTCCATGGACGAGCCCCCGAGTCGCTCGGAAATGCTTGCGTCTCGGCCTTCCGGCTTGGCCACCTAACGCGTCTCGAACGGGGTGCTGGTTGCATCAGTTTAGGTTTGCCCCGGTTCCTCAAAAGCGGGAAGCGCTTAGTGCCTGCCATTTCACGCCTTTGCCGAGTGTGCGATTGAATGCTCAACGCTAGGCTTGTCCGTTGAATCATAACGGAGACCTCAAGCCATGATCCTCGACAACACTATCACGCCGAAACTCGGCAAGATTCGCGAGCGCACGCCGGGCAAATCGAAACGCTTCGTTTCCCAGGTGCTGGCGAAGGCTGGTCGCGGCGGCAGGCTGGACGCCGAACTGGCGGTTTTAAAGCCATGAACTTAAAGGCGCTCAAGCTCAAGAATGTCACCATCAGCCTTGGCGAGCCGCACGATCCGCGACTGCCTGCCGACTCCGCCGATCTGGCGCTGTTGATCCATATGTATCACGAGGTCAGCGACCCGTATTCTTTCCTTTACAACCTTGCTCCCGCGCTGAAGCCCGGCGGTCGCGTCGGCATTATTGACGCGCGCGCCGACACATCGAAGCACGGCACGCCGCTGGCCCTCCTGAAATGCGAGCTTGCGGCTGTCGGCTATCGCGAAATCGCCGTCCATTCGCTCAAAGGCAGCGATGCTTATCTCGCCGTGTTCAGCCCGCCCGCTACCGATGGGCGCCCACAACCGGCAGACAT